>ERZ1108166.64-NODE-64-length-131734-cov-10.904419_pt1 | contig 131734 bp, 112 predicted proteins | sample MGYA00403702_ERZ1108166 | MGnify/ENA primary metagenome ERZ1108166 (study PRJEB35170, sample SAMEA104062401) | human gut metagenome | biome: human gut; feature: human-associated habitat; material: faeces | place: Denmark | collected 2012-05-01 ...
ATACGGGCTTTAGGAATTTCTTCCTGAAATGAACCAGACATGACGTGTTCCTTCACAATAAGGTTTCAGGTTGTGGAGAACCGGAAGCCGCGAGACTCCGCCCACCACATCTCACTGCGCTTACGGCAATGAACAAGAAGCTTTAAAACAGAGAGTTACATTGACAAATGCTACGCGCATCGTGGTTATTCACAAGACAATGAACAGCGGCAAATGTAAATGAATTTTGCTAAAAAAATGACAACCTATCCATTTTCGAACCTGTATTAATGGCAAATTATTTTCGTCATTAGCGATATCAGGGCGTACCCCCGTGTCCGAAAGCATTCATATCTTAATTAAAAAAAATATTATTTCCAGCGCGTAACAATTGCGCTGGAATTTATCAGCCTTTCCTTAAAAAAGGCAAATAAAATGGACTAATATCATGTATCCAAGGAATGAATCCGCGAAAACAATTGGCATAAAAAATATTAAATCCACACCAGCCTCACGAATAAATCCATTTGTCTTTCAGTAACGTTATTTTTCCTCCTGCCAGACAACAACAATCCCCTTCTTAATTATCGAGAATTATTTCGGGAAAATGCCAGCACTGAATAATTAATAATATATATACTGGAGAGCATTAATCATAAGGACACGAAATACAATACTGTACGATGGCGTTTTATCGAAGCCGCGGCCTGAGCAGCAAGGATGTTGGCAGCAGGCCGCCTCGCCGGGCTTCTAAAGATTTTCCTCGTACAGTATCGTTTCCCGGATCGTTTCAAGCGCCTGCCGTAGTGTCTCCAGCGGTAAAGAGCCGAGTGCGAGCCGTATCGCGTGGGGTGTATGAAGTGATGCGCTGAACGGCTCGGCGGTCGAAACCGAAATCTTTTTATGCAGCAGTTTTTGCGCCACTTGCTCGGCCCGGACGCCTTCCCGCAGCGGCAGCCAGAGGAAATAGGATGACGGATTGCCCATCACCTCAAGCGGAGCCAGCGCCTGCCTGGCAAGACGCTGGCGCGCCCGCGCATCGCGGCGCTTCAGCGTTTCAAACCGGTTTACCGTGCCGTCACGCAGCCAGTCGCAGACCAGCGTGGTCATCAGCGCAGGCGTATTCCAGGCGGTGGCGCGGATGGTTCGTTCGAACGCGCTCCGAAAACGCGGCGGGCAGACAATCGCCCCCACGCGCAGGCCCGTCGCGATATTCTTGGAAAACCCCGTCACATACACCGTTCTTTCCGGTGCCAGCGCCGCGAGCGGCACGGGCGCGGGTTTCACCAGCCAGGCGTATGGCGCGTCTTCAATAAGTAGCAGATCGTATTGCCGGGCAATCGCCACCAGCGCACGTCGCTGGCGCAGCGTCATGACCCAGCCGATCGGGTTGTGCAGCGTTGGCATCGTGTAAACCGCCCGCACACGTCGTTTTTCGCAGAGCGCCTGTAACGCCCCGAGATCCGGCCCCTGCGGGGTAAACGGCACCGCCACCAGCTCAACATGACAAAGCTGTGCCGCCACTTTAAAACCGGGGTAAGTCAGCGCGTCCACCGCCACGACATCGCCGGGGCGCAGCAGGCTCATCACCGACACCGCAAGGCCATGCTGCGCGCCGCTCACCACCAGCACGTTCTCCGGCGAGGTCTTCAGCCCTGCGCCCGCCAGATACGCGGCGATAGCCTCTCTGTCTTTCGCGCGTCCGGCGTGTGGCTGATAACGTAACAGCGCCTCGATATCACCGACCGAAGCAAGCTGGCGCAACGCGTCGCGCAGCCGTTCCGCCTGCCCTGGCAGGGCGGGATAGTTAAAACTCAGATCCAGCGCATCGGCCGCCACGGCGTGTTGATCAATGCCCAGCCCCGGCGGCAGCGCGATATCCCGCACAAAGGTTCCCCGCCCTGTTTCACCGCTCACCAGCCCCATCGCCTCCAGCTCGGCGTAAACGCGCGTCGCCGTGGCAAGCGAGACATGGTGTTCCGCCGCCAGCCGCCGGTGCGTGGGTAACTGAACGCCTGCGGTTAACTCACCGCTGCGGATGGCCGATGCATAGCGATCGACCAGCGTTTTGTAGCGCGCTTTCACAGCAATGTATCCATGACAATTTTTTGATTGTCCTGAATCTAGCGCTCTACGATGGCGGGCGTCAATGGTCGCAATTTATCAGGAGAATGTTATGGAAAATCCGTCCCGTCCGGGCCCATGGGCAGGCTGGCTGAATGGCCTGCTGGGCGTGGTTATTTTCAGCGGTTCGCTGCCTGCCACGCGTGTCGCCGTTGGCGATTTCTCACCCTTTTTTCTGACGTTCGCCCGCGCATCGATAGCAGGAGGGCTGGCGCTGCTGCTGATTCTGCTGCGACGGGAAACGCGTCCAACGCGGCGGCAGGCGGCGTCGCTTGCTATCGTCTGCGCAGGCGTGGTGGTGGGGTTTCCGCTGCTGACCGCGCTGGCGCTACAGCATGTGACGTCCGCCCATTCGATGGTGTTCATCGGCCTGTTGCCGCTGGCGACGGCGCTTTTCGGCGTACTGCGCGGCGGCGAACGCCCCCGCCCGGCCTTCTGGATTTTCTCGATACTGGGCAGCCTGCTGGCGGCGGGTTTTGCCCTCACCGGGGATGTGCGGATCTCATTACAGGGCGACCTGCTAATGCTGGCCGCCGTAGTGCTCTGTGGTTTAGGGTATGCGGAGGGCGCAGCGCTGTCGCGCCAGCTCGGTGGCTGGCAGACAATTGGCTGGGCGCTGATCCTCGCGCTGCCGCTGATGCTGTGCGCCGCCTGGCTGACGCAGCCCGCCTCGTTCAGCGCGGTGGCGCCAGCCGCCTGGGTGTCTCTCGGGTATGTATCGCTGTTCAGTATGCTGGTCGGCTTTATCTTCTGGTACCGTGGGCTTGCCGCGGGCGGGATCGCCGCTGTCGGCCAGCTTCAGCTTTTACAGCCGTTTCTCGGCCTCGCGCTCGCCGCGACGCTGCTCAATGAACACGTCAGCCCGCTGATGCTGGCCGTGACGCTGGGGGTGATCCTCTGCGTGGCAGGCTCGAAGAAATTTGCGCGCTGATGGGCACTTTAATAAGGAAATACTATGTTTAAGGGTCTCGCCGCTTTCCCGCTGACGCCGCTGATTAACGGCAGGGCGGATGAAAAAACTTTTGTGTCGCTGATTGAAAATCTGGCGGCTGCGCGGGTGGATATTATTGCCCCGCTCGGCTCCACCGGCAGCTACGCTTACCTCTCCCGGGAGCAACGCGCCCGCATCACGGCGCTGACGATCGGGGCCGCAGAGGATATTCCGGTAATAACGAGCATCGGCGCGCTGCGCCTAGACGATATCCTGCAACTCGCAGACGACGCCCAGCGCGCGGGCGTGCGCGGCCTGGTGCTCTCGCCGCTCTCCTATCAGCCGCTCAGCCACGAAGAGGCCTACCGGCTTTATGAGCGTGTCGCGCACGCGGTTTCGGTACCGCTGTGCATTTATGATAATCCGGCCACGACGGGCTTTACCTTTACGCAGGAATTACTGTGCGCCGTGGCGCGGCTGCCCAATATCGGCTCGATTAAGCTCAGTCCGTTCCGCGATAGCGACCAGGCAGCAGCGCAAATCACTGCCCTGCGTCGCGAGATCCCCGCCACCGTCACCCTGGGCACCAGTGGCGATCCGCAGGCCGCCAGTGCGCTGCTGGCCGGGGCCGACGTGTTCTATTCTGTCGTCGCCGGATTATGGCCACGCGACATCCGGGCGCTGACCGACGCTGAGCTGAAGGGTGACGAGGCACAGACCGCGGCGCTGAACGAGAAGTTTGAACCGCTGTGGGAATTATTTCGTCGCCACGGCAGTTTGCGGGTGATTGCGGCCGCTGCGGAACTCTGCGGGTGCGTTGCGGCGCCCTGTCTGCCGGAGCCGCTGCTGAGTCTGCAGGGCGAAGCGCGCGCGCAGTTGCAGGCGGTGCTGTCACAACAGGAATATCACTAATCCACTAAACATATTCAGAAATACGAATATGTTGTTGACCTCTGAGACCGGGCGCTCCACACTACCCTCCACTGTTTTATGGAGGGTGAATGATGTCTCTCACGCCGCTACAGCTGTTTAAATTACTGGCTGATGACACCCGGTTGCGCCTCGCACTGCTGCTGCGCGCGCAGGGCGAGCTGTGCGTTTGCGAGCTCACATCCACGTTAAATCTCTCCCAGCCGAAAATCTCCCGCCACCTGGCATTGCTGCGCGACAGCGGCCTGCTCAGCGATCGCCGCGACGGTAAGTGGATCCACTACCGGCTTTCGCCTCATATGCCCGCCTGGGCTGCTGCGGTGATTGAGCAGGCGTTTTTATGCGAACGTGAAGCGATTGCGTCGCTGGCCACGCAAAACGCGGCAAACACCAGACGCTGCAGCTAAAAATTTTGTTAATACATATATGAATAATCATATTTGTTACGTCGTTCACTGGCGTCAAAGCCATGAAATTCAGTCAAGGAGAGCGGTATGTTTCTGGCGGGTGCGATTTTCATCCTGACCCTGGTTCTGGTTATCTGGCAGCCGAAAGGGCTCAGCATCGGCTGGAGCGCGTCGGCAGGCGCAGCACTCGCGCTACTCACCGGCGTGGTGCACCTCAGCGATATTCCGGTGGTGTGGAATATTGTCTGGAACGCCACCGCGACGTTTATCGCTGTGATTATCATTAGCCTGCTGCTGGATGAGTGCGGTTTCTTCCGCTGGGCGGCGCTGCACGTGGCACGCTGGGGCAACGGTAAAGGGGCCCGACTGTTTACCTGCATAATTTTACTGGGTGCGATGGTGGCGGCGCTGTTTGCCAATGACGGCGCGGCGCTGATCCTCACACCGATTGTTATCGCAATGCTGCTGGCGCTCGGCTTCAGCCGCGGGGCCACACTGGCGTTTGTCATGGCGGCAGGTTTTATCGCCGATACCGCCAGCCTGCCGTTGATGGTCTCGAATCTGGTGAATATCGTGACCGCGGATTTTTTCTCGCTCGGCTTCAGCGATTACGCCGCTGTGATGGTGCCGGTAAACCTCGCCTCGGTAGCGGCTTCACTGGTGATGCTGCACCTCTTTTTCCGCAAAGCAATTCCGGCGACATTCGATCGTGAAAAAATCAGCGCACCGCAGACGGCGATCCGCGATCGGCGCACCTTCATGACCGGCTGGCTGGTGCTGGTGTTGCTGCTGGTGGGGTTTTTCGCGCTGGAGCCGCTCGGCGTGCCGGTGAGTCTGGTCGCCGCCGTGGCAGCGGCATTGCTCTGGCTGGTGGCACGCCAGGGACACGTTATCGATACGCGCAAAGTGCTGAAAGGCGCGCCGTGGCAAATCGTTATTTTTTCGCTGGGCATGTATCTCGTGGTGTATGGCCTGCGCAACGCCGGGCTGACCGGTCATCTCTCTACCCTGCTTAACGTCTTTGCACAACACGGGATCTGGAGCGCGACACTCGGTACGGGCGTTCTGACCGCCGCGCTCTCCTCGGTGATGAATAATATGCCAACGGTGCTGGTTGGCGCGCTCTCCATCGACGGCAGCGCCGCCACGGGCCTCGTTAAGGACGCCATGATTTACGCGAATATCATCGGCTGCGATCTGGGCCCAAAAATCACGCCAATCGGCAGCCTCGCCACGCTACTCTGGCTGCATGTGCTGGCGCAGAAAAATATTGCGATTAGCTGGGGGTATTACTTCCGGGCAGGCATTGTGATGACCCTGCCGGTGCTGCTGGTAACGCTTACGGCTCTCGCCCTGCGTCTCTCTTTTTAACTTTTACCAGGGCATGTCTCACTCGCCCTGACGGAGGATTTTGATGACCCCGATTACGATTTACCATAACCCGGCCTGCGGCACCTCACGCAATACGCTTGGCCTTATCCGCAACAGCGGCGTGGAGCCGGCCATTATTCTTTATCTGGAAACGCCGCCGACGCGCGACGCGCTGAAAACGCTGATTAGCGATATGGGCATTAGCGTGCGGGCGTTGCTGCGCAAAAATGTCGAGCCATATCAGGCGCTCGGGCTGGACGATGAGAAGATCGGTGATGAGGCGCTGCTGGACGCGATGCTGGCGCACCCGATTCTAATTAATCGCCCGATTGTGGTAACGCCGCTCGGCACCCGCCTGTGCCGTCCGTCAGAAGAAGTCCTGTCTATTTTGCCCGATCCGCAGCAAGGCCCGTTTACAAAAGAAGATGGCGAGGTTGTGATTCCGTAAGGTCGGTAATGCGTTAAGCGCAGGCAACGGCTCCCGTTCAGGGGGCCGTTTATCGCCAGACTCACGCACGCCAGAAAAACCGCGACAGCAGGATCAGAAACGGATAGATCTCAAGGCGTCCCAGAATCATCGCGAGACACATCAGATATTTTGCGCCGTCACTAAGCGTGTCAAAACTTGCCGCCGTCACACCGAACCCAAGCCCCATATTGTTGATGCAGGCGGCCACCGTGCCGAAAGCGCTCAGCAGATCATAGCCCATTAAGGTCAGCGCCCAGATAAACAAAATACTGACCAGCATGTAGAGAAAGAAAAAGCTGCATACCGAGCGCAGCACACGCTCATTGACCACACTCTGTCCGACATGCAGGCTTAAAATTGCCCTCGGATGTGCCAGCTGATGCACCTCATTACGGCTTTGTTTAAACAGGATCAGAAAGCGCAGCGCTTTAATCCCCCCACAGGTTGACCCCACGCACCCGCCAAAAAAGCTCGCCAGCAACAGCATGACGATAGTGTGCGCAGGCCAGCTCGCATAGTCTGACGTCGCAAGGCCGTTATCGGTAATCATTGAGCTTGCCAGAAAGAAGGCGTGAACCAGGCTGCCCGTCAGATCGTACATCCCTGTATGCCAGACCTGCCAGGCGGTCAGCAGCACGATAATCAGCGTGACCAGAAGAAAAAAATGCAGCTCCGCGTTGCGGCGAAACGGCTTCAGAGTGCGCCGGGTGAATGCGATAAACCAGACGGTAAAATTCACGGCAGATAACAGTGAAAACAGCCCTGCCACCAGCTCGACCGGATAACTGTCATAAAAGCCGATGCTTTCATTCCGCGTGGAAAACCCGCCGAGAGAAACCGTAGAAAGCCCGTGGCACAGCGCGTCAAACCACGGCATGCCCGCTATGCGGTAAGCCACAGCGCAGGCTGCGCCCAGTAAAACATAAGTGAACCAGAGCGTGCGCGACGTATCAGCCAGACGCGGCGTTAAGCGCTCTTCCTTAAAAGGCCCGGGCATCTCAGACTGATACAGTTTCATGCCGCCGATCCCAAGTAGCGGCAGCACGGCAACCGCGAGAACAATAACGCCAAGACCACCGATAAAATTAAGCTGCGCCCGGTAGTAAAGGTAAGCCTTCGGAAGCCCGCTCACATCGTTAATGATGGTGGCCCCCGTTGTCGTTATGCCGGATACACCTTCAAAAAGCGCCTGCGCGGCGTTCAGGCCGAGCGCGCTATCGAGCCAGAACGGCATCGCGCTGATAAGAGAAAACAGGATCCAGAACAGCACGATTATCAGAAAACCGTCACGGGTTTTAAGCGGCGCGATGTGGCGGCGTGTGGCAAGCCATGCAGCACAGCCCGGCACAAAAAAAATGACAAAGGTCACCAGAAAAGAAAAGTAACTGCGATCCTTGCAAAACAGCGCAACGAGCATCGGGGGCAGCATCGAAAAGCTGTAGAGCAATACCAGAAAACCACACAGATGAATGACAATGGCGGGACGCGAAGACGTTGCAGGAGCGAGCTGTAGCAAAACCAGGCCTCAAAACAATCGACTAACAGATCTGCTTATTAAACTGCCCTGCGTATAAAAATGTTGTAAAAAAAGTGGCACAGACCGCAGCAGTGCGGTCATGCATCCCTGTACAGAGACCATCAGGCGCGCATGTTATGGCAGGCCGTCGCGCAGGCGTAACACGCCTCAATACATTGCGCATAACGTAGCGTCATTCGGTTTCTCCTGTAGTGGTTAAACACAGGAAAAGTGTGTCAGGCAGGATTCGACTGCGCCATGTTTTGGGCCGTTTATGAATAATCTGTATAAAAAAGCGCTCAGCATTGCCCGAGGTCATAACCATGACCAGAGCCGGAGAGAAAAGATGCGGGCGGGGCTAACGCCGCCGCCGGAGAAGGGAGAGCAAAGCGACGGTTGCCCGCCGCATGCGGGAACGCTACAACCGGCTCGCGATATTCTGCAGTACGGTCATCTCTTCCTGAGTAAACTGCTTAGTGCCGCCACGCAGCGTAGTGAGTGTGATTTGCCACGGATTGCCACGGCTGATAACCACTTTTGAGCGGATATCATAGTGCTGTGTCGCGAAATCCTCGGTGATGAGCTTTTCGACCGGCGACAAATCGGCGTAAACCGTCGAGCCGCCTGGGCCTGCCGCGAAGCGGGCCGGATGTGAGGCAAGACCGGATTCAAGCTGTGTTTTCGCTTTCGCCGGATCTTTCACTACCTTGTTATTGGTCTCTTCGAAAAACTTATTCACTTTGGTACGGATTTTCACGGCCTTTTTTACGGTTTCCAGAAAGCGTTTGTTATTCGCCGTCTGTCTGTCTGACATCGTATTGCGCAGGAGTACCAGAAAGCCACCCACAACCCCGCAAAAACCGCCTGCGACCAGAAATGCGGTACGAACCCCGGTTGTAGACGCCGCTTTTGCCGCTTCGCTCCCTGTTGTGACAACCGCAGTGACCCCGGCGGAAACACCAAAAATCCCACCAATGCCGGCGATAACTTTTCCGGCATAATCATAAGAGATTTTGGTAGCTTCATTATAAATGTTACCCGCACGGCGGCCTAAAAGCGGTACGCGAGTATTAAAACGGTTGAAAAAATTACTGTTATTCTGAATCGTCGTATTCGGTCCCGAATTAAGTAACCCCAGCTCGATATCGCGCCCGCCATTATTGATGCCAATAGGTCTGGAACTGGCCAGCAATTGCTCATAGCTATACATTACGCTGCGTTCTTCAGCATTTTCAAACTGATACAGCATGTCATCATCGAGTTCATTCACGAAGTCGATAATGGTATGTATTTCTTGTTCAGTAAAGTGGGACCGATCGGAAAGAAGGGCATTTATCATGGAGTTAATTTCTGCCATCTTACCACTCCTTTCTTATCAGAGCTCTTTATTTTGTTTAATATCCCAACCGGCTTTGGTTTCCGCACCTTTGGTACCCTGGTTCGACTGTTCCCAGTAATGGAAATTCACCTTCGCGGCCTGGAAGTAGTAACTGACAAGAACCGTATCTGTCTGCCCAACGCCCGTGAATTCCGTGCGGGTCACCAGCACATCTTCAAGAACGATTTTTGAATATTCTACCTGCTGACCACCGGCTTTACAGACAGAAAGCTCAACTTTATTCACGTGTTTACCGCTGGCGCAGAATTTAAGAACCGCAGGGGTGCCTTTATCCACAATGGCCTGAACGGCTAAATCCTGAAAGTTAACTTTACCGGCACCGCCACCACCGCCGACCGCCATATTGCCCGGCTGCGCTGCGCCCCAGTTAAAAGAAAGAACATCAATCCAGCTGGCATGATTAGCATCTTTAGATTCGCCAGTCACGCCTTCCACTTTCAGGAACATATCAATAGCCATGTAATACTCCGTGTTATCAGATAGCAGGTGAGAATAAGCAGAGCCCGCAGGCAAATAATTCGGTTTCACTGTAAGTTTATTCAAAACGCTAAACAATACCGCCCCGGAAATTAAGACGAATCTCATTCGAATTATTTCTGCGTATATCCTGTATTTGTTTCATTTTTATTGCCGGAGCATTAATCTTATGAACAAATTAAATGTGGTGTAGCTCACAAAAATTAGCAAACCATTTGTAGGAAAATCCAAACTGACATTTTTTAAATTTAATAATGAAAAATTATCATATTCTCTTGTCATGAACAGTTACGGTAAGAATATCTTATAAAACAAACAGCTTTTACGATTGCTTTTCTGAAAACAAAAACACGTACCTGCGATTTATCTTAAATGCCCTTATTCGATTGAAAGTGAAGTATTAATAATGTGATTAATTTCCTGGAAAAATACCTCAGCGCTTATTCAACTCTCTTAAACACAGGCCTACCTCCCAGAACAGGTGGGGAAAGGGATACATACCTAAAGGGATGAAACCACCCGCCGATAAGCTCCTTGATGCTATTTCAACCGGAAGGAGTTCGGAAAGTGACCACCATCGTACCCGCCATGCAGGACAGCTACGCCGTAAGCAGTGATTATTACACCCGTAAAAAAGCCCCGGAAACGGTCGCTATATCAGCCGACAAAGCCAGCGCCGTGCAGTCCGGCAGTGACACGCCCGTCAATGCCGGGCAAAGCAAAGAAGAGCGTGAAAAAAGCCTGCAAAACATGCTGGCACAGCGACGCGCCGTGCTGGAGCAACAGGCGAACAGCAGTGTGCCGGGCCTTGTCCTGCACAGTGAAATCAACGATAACTTTGCAGACTTTTCTAAACTCTCCACGCTCTCGTCTCTGGATATGGGCAGCCTGCTCTCCGAAGCGCTGAACACACCTGCCGCCAGCACCTCCAACTCAACGACCAGCGATATGGATCTCGCCATGCAGCAGGCCAAACTGAACTATCTTGTGGCGAAGTATGTGCCGCAGGAGAATCAGGCCAAAGCGCAGGACATTGTCACCGCATGGATGACAAAGAAAACCGCCGCGCGGGACGACGAGATGAAAACGATGACGCAGGCGTTTATCGACATCGCCAAACAGAGCGGCGATATGGCGAGCGTGAAGCAGTACGAAAATCAGCTTAGCCTGCTGGAGGCCGGTAAAGGGGAATCCCAGAAAGCGCGCAACGATATACTTGCCGTGACGGCAGGCTCTTCCAGCGCACCGCAGTGGTTTTCTGGCTTTATGAGCAAAGTGAATGAGAGCCGGGACCCAACGCCAGTTAAACAGCTCGAAAAAGCGCATGTCGATGCCCTGAAAGCGCAGTGGGACACGTTCCTGGCGCGTGTCAGTAAGCATTAAAGACCCCCACACCGTCAGGGAAACGTGCCTGACGGTGAATCCCCGTCGTTTACCCACGCACGCCTTGTCCTGCTCCACGCACCTTAAGCCGCATAAATGGATTTATCATTGCCGGTCGCGATGGTATTCGAGAACCGGTATGCCTGATTACGCCCGTGGTTTTTCGCAAGATAAAGCGCAGTATCGGCACCACGAATGAGTACGCTGAATGCGTCCTCGCGCCCGTTGCCCCGCACCGTATGGCAACCGGCGCTGATGGTGACGATCTGCTCCGGCAGATCCGTCGACGGGTGCGGCAGATGTTTTTCCCTGACCATACAGACAGCCCGCTGCGCCAGCGCCAGCGCTTCTTCGCCGGTGGTATCCGGCAGCACGATCGCGAACTCTTCTCCACCGTAACGCGCCACCAGATCGCTGGTGCGCAGCGTCACCATCTGCAACGTATTGCTGATAAGCCGCAGACAGGCGTCCCCGGCGGCATGGCCGCGGCTGTCGTTGTAGCGCTTGAAGAAATCGATATCGAGCATAATCAGCGACACCGGGCTTCCTGTAGCCGCGGCGTCCGCCAGCACTTTCGCGAGGGTGGTATCAAACTTGCGGCGGTTGGCAAGCCCCGTCAGGCTGTCGGCCATCGCCATCGATTTAAACGTCTGGTTTGCTTTGAGAAGCTCGTCGCGCAGTTGTTTGAGCTCCTGCTGATCGCGAATGCTGCCCCGCACTTTGCGAAACACCACAGAACTGAACAGCAGAAACCCGAGCAGCAGCATAAAGTTAGAGAGCAGTCCCGGCAGATTATTACGCAGCCAGTGCATACGCACTTCGGCGCGATCGTAACCGGCGACCACCACCAGCGGCAGTTTTTCCGTACGGGCAAAGCCGAATACCCTTTCGATATGGTCAAGCGACGCCACCCAGGTGCCGGTACCGCGGTCGGCGCGAATCAGCTCGCGGGTAAACAGCGGACTGCCGGCAATATTCATGTCAATTTTCGCTTCATCGTAGGGTCGCACGCAGAGTACCGAACCGTCGGTCAGCAGCAGTGCCAGCATGTCGCGCGGGCCGAGCTCGAAATAGCTGTAAAAGCGGCGGAAATAGTCAAGCTTAACGGTAGCGAGCACCACGCCCGCGAAGCCACCGCTGAGATCGTTAACCCTGACCGATACCGGGATCACAAGCTCACCGGACGCCAGGCTTTTAATCACGCGCCCGATATGAATACCGGTCTGGCGGTTCTTATAATGGAACTGGAAATAGTCCTGATGCGTAATATCGCCCGGAATGCCGCTGATGCCGGATGAGGAACCTTTGATAACGCCCTGCGCGTTGTAGAAATAGAGCCCGTCGAGCAGCGGCTGACGCGCTTTCAGGCGCACCAGATAGCTATGGTACGTTGCGGCCTGCCCGGCGCTGACCGCCGCGCGCACGTCATCAAGCGTCTGGCCGACTGCCATAAAGGTATCTTCCGCCTGACGCACCTGGGCGACAGAGAGGTTGACTGCCTTATTGGCGGCCTGTGCTATCTCATCATCCCAGGAGTGCATAAACACCAGTACGTTCGTGCCGATCCCGCCCACCAGGAGGAACAGAAGTAAGACAGCCAGACTTCGGCCAAGCGACGTGCTCAACCCAAGTCGGTAGGAAATAAACTGTCTGAGAGTCACGACACGGTTCCCCGGAAATCACCAACATGGCTTCAGGGGTTATCGGTATCGGCGGCCGTTTCTGGAGGGGCTTACGCCCGTCTGGTGACAATAATTTAACCGTGCGGAGTACAGGCTCACACCGTTAACGGTAACATGACGGATAATAGTCAGACGGCAGGCGTGCCCTGATGAAAAATAAGCTGCCAGCGGGCTTCATCCACACGCACCCAATGTGACGCGCGCCATGCCGGACGCTGGCCTTCGGCCGTACACGTGCGGTAGCGCAGAATAGCGCTACCGGCGTTTACCGACAGCAGCGTAAAACCATCGCTCACAATAAACGCGGTGCCGGTTTCCTGTGTCAGCGCATCAATTGTTTCATCCCGACTGACCAGGACACCGGAGCGTGTCACCTCGCAAAACTGCGGGTGAAGCAGGTATTCAAGCCAGGCGCGGTCGCGGCGCTGGCCGCCATGCAGGCTTTGTTCGAGCGTAGTGAGCCTTTCCAGTAACATGGTGCCTCTTTTCGATCGCACTGAATAAGTGCCGTTCAGCCCGTTATTTAGGGTTATCTCTTAATGCACTAAAAGCGTATTATTGCGCTGAACAGCAATCGTTTCGTAGAAATCAATAACGACAATAAGGATACCAAAATGTCGATGGTGTTTTGCCGCGGGTGCGGGAAAGAAATTCATGAATCGGCCAGAGCCTGCCCGCAGTGCGGTGCGACGCAGTTCACTGGCGGGAATAAAAACAGAATCAGCGCCGCGTTACTCGCATTTTTCCTGGGCGGTTTCGGAGCACATAAATTCTATTTAGGTAAAATCGGCCAGGGCTTACTTTATCTCATCTTCTGCTGGACCTTTATTCCTTCGATTATCGCGTTTGTCGAGTTCATCATTTATCTGTGTGATACCGATGAAAACTTTGCGCGTAAATATGGCTGATAAGTCCTGATGTTAAAGTCATTCCGCATGCCGCTCATGTGGAATGACTTTTCTGTTTTTTGCTTCCGGGCAGCCCCTGCCTCACGCTTACCCGCAGCGATTCACCACACAGCTTTCCTTCCGGCAGACTGAAAAAAACGCCGCTAAATGATACGCTTGACCCCGCGCCCCACCGACGTTATGCAGGTAAAGATAATGAATAAAACAGAGTTTGTGACTCAGGATCTGCTCAGCAAAATTTACCAGGACACTACGACTGGCCCGCGGAAGCTGTCGCCGGAACGGCAGTTAGCGGAAGAATATGGCGTCTCGCGTTTTACCATTCGCCAGGCGCTGGAGAAGCTGGTGAGCATCGGCGTGGTGCGGATTGTTCAGGGCTCAGGCGCCTGGATCAACGAGCAGGCGCGCAATAATCCGCTGGTGTACAACTCGATTACCGAAAAACGCTTCGATCAAATCCGCTACCGGATGATTAGCCTGCATAAAAAGCGTCCGGACAAAGCGGCGCAGCAGATTTTCGGCATTGGTGAGGAGAGCTTTATCTGGCATTTTTGCCGCCTGCGCTATGTCGACGACGCGCCGGTTCAGCTGGAAATCTCCAGCATGCCGGCGGCGGATTTTCCTGACCTTAACCAACAGGTGATTGAGCATTCCATTCAGCAATATGTGCTGAGTAAAGGGCTGACGATTTCACACCTGCTGACCACCTACCGCGCCGTGAGCGTGGGCCGCGAACAGGCGATACTGCTGGGCTGCAAGAAAGGCAGCCCGGCGATGCATATTAACAATCGCGGCATTCTGGAAGGCGGTCGCGTGTTTGAGGTGAGCGATATTATTGATATCAACTACACCTGCACCTATGTCATTCCGTATAACCGCGACACGCTGACCCGCCGCCAGCATCAAGGCGTGTGAAGCGTGCCGTCCGGCAGGCGGCTTTGCGTCCATTCATGCGGGCGATACATCACCGGATGCGCCTGCGCCAGCGCCTCGTTAAATCCGACGCCGATGCCGGCATTGACCGGCGGATAGATAAATCCGTCTTTCACCTCCGGCGCGCCGGGGAAAACCCGATCGGTCATCACAGAGCGCGGAATAAATTCCTGAATCGCCGCGTTATGCAGATGAATGTTTAAATGCGTGTTCACCGCCACGCCAATCGGGGTCATATCGCCCGGGCCATGCCACGCGAGACGCACACCGAACGCCTGGCACAGATGCGCCAGCTTCAGCGCCGGGGTGATCCCGCCGATTTGCGAGACGTGACAGCGGATAAAATCGATACGGCGGTTGACGATCAGATCGTGCCATTCACTTGGGTTATTAAAGAGCTCGCCCATCGCCAGCGGCACGCAGCTGTGCTGGCGTACCTGTTCAAGCCAGGCGCTCTGCTGGGGCGGCAGAATATCTTCAATAAAATAGGGCTGATAAGGCTCCAGTTGTTTCGCAAGCTGCACCGCCTGCTGCGGGAACAGACGCTCGTGAACATCATGCAGAAAATGCAGGCTCCAGCCATATTTCTCGCGCAGCGCGCGGAACATATTGACGGTATTGCGCATATATTCCTGCTGATCGAACCAGGCACCTGGCGTCGGGTTTTCCGGCGCGTGCAGGCCGGAAGGCGTACCGCCGTAAAAACCGAGCTGGCAGCGGATATGGCGATATCCCTGTTCGATGAGCCCATTCACCGACGCAAAAAGCGCGTCAAGCGTGTCGCCGCTGGCATGGCTGTAGGCCGGGATCGCGTCACGGGATTTACCGCCGAAAAGCTGATACAACGGCATACCGGCGAGCTGGCTTTTAATATCCCACAGCGCCATATCCACGCCCGATATTGCGTTGTTCATCACCGGGCCGTTACGCCAGTAGGCGTTGACGTTCATCATCTGCCACAGATCTTCAATATTGTTCGCATCACGGCCCGTCAGCAGCGGCTGTAAATACTCCTCCACCAGCGTTTTAACAGCGAGCGGACGCTGCTGGAACGTGGCGCAGCCGTGCCCCGTCACGCCCTGGTCGGTTGTCACGCGAACCGTCACCAGGTTATGCCTGTCCGGGCGGGTGATAAAACATTCGATATTTTTGATGTTCACAGGCGTCACGAAATCACTCCTTTGCAGCGCTGTGGAAATACGGAATGTTAATATCATGACCTTAAAAATAATGGCGGGTAAACCTTTTTTTGACTATTTATTTTGGTCAGTAATTTCTTTTTAAAAGCATCCATAAACCATACCAATTTTACCATTACACTGCTTTTAATCCACACCAGAAGCAAAGATGTGAGCAGAATCAACTTTTATTGGTTTGTTTTGTCAAAAAGGTTTAATTATCCTTCACAGGACCATTAAAACGACAACAACACCCGGCAGGAGTCATTATGGGGACGCAAGAAGCCATTAATAATATTATTCGTCTGGTCGGCGGCCAGGGGAATATTAATAAAGTCTGGCACTGCATGACGCGGCTGCGCTTCGATTTAGTTGATGATGATAAAGTCGATCAGCAGGCGATCAAAAAGCTCCCCGGTGTGCTGGGCGCACAGCTTCAGAGCGATCAGTTTCAGGTCATCATCGGGCCGAAGGTCACTAGCTGGTACGAACAAATGCTCAGCGCGCTGGGTGATAAACCCGCGGCACCCGCGACGCCCGCCAAAGGGCGCAAAGGCCTGATATCGCTCTTTATGGATACGGTATCTGGCGTGTTCGGCCCGATTGTGCCAGCAATTGCCGGGGCCGGGATGATCAAGGGCTTGCTGGCAGGCTTAGTCGCCCTGAAAGTGGTTTCCGCCAGAAGCGATACGGTCGTGATCATCGATCTTATCGCCAGCGGCGTGTTTTACTTTCTGCCCTTTTTCCTTGCGGTCTCTGCCGCCAGAATCTTTAAGGTCAACGAGTACCTGGCAGCCGCTGTCGCCGCGTGCCTGATGTATCCGTCGCTGATTGATGCCGCCAAAGCGCTGGCGACGCACCAGGAAGGCGCGGTCAGCGCGCTCTGGCTGCTCAATGCCATTCCGGTCTCGGTGTTTAACTATTCGGCAAGCGTCATTCCGGTGATTTTCTCTGTCCTGGCGTTGAGCTACATCTACCGCTGGGTCGACCACATCATGCCTGACGTGCTGAAAACCGTGTTTACGCCCACGTTAACCCTGTTTATTGGCGCGCTGGCGGCGCTGGTGGTGATAGGCCCGATTGGTATCTGGCTTGGCAAAGGGCTGGCGCTGTTTATCGAAGGGCTGTTCAGCGTCTCGGCGAGCTTTGCCGGGCTCATTGTGGGCGCGATCCGCCCGGTGGCCGTCCTGACCGGGATGCACCACGCCATGACGCCAATTGCGCTGCAAAACTTCAGCGATCGCGGCTATGACATGCTGATGCCGATGATGTTTATGGCGAATATGGCGATTGCTGGCTCAACATTTGCCATCTGGCGTCTGAGTAAAGAACGTCAGGAGAAAACCGTCACGTTGTCCGCGGCCATCTCCGCGCTGCTGGGAATTACTGAACCCGCGCTGTTTGGCGTACTGACGCGCTACAAAAAAGCGTTTATCTCCGCAACTATCGCAAGCTCGCTGGCCTCAGCGTTTATCGCGTTCTTTGGCGTGCGGCTGTACGGTTACATTCTGTCGAGTATTTTCAGCCTGCCCGCCTATATTGGCCCGTATTTTATCTTTGCGCTGGCAGGCGTCGTTATGGCGCTGGTGATATCGTTCGTGTTAACCACGCTGCTGGTGGGGAAAGAGGCCTCCGGGGAGGCGTAACGCCGCAGTGATACGCTGGCCGGAAAACCGGCCAGCAAAAGCACTTTTACAGGGATTTCAGGAACGCCAGCAGATCGTCGTTCAGCTGGTCCTGATGGGTCACGACAAAGCCGTGCGGGCCGTTGTCGTATACTTTCAGTTCCGCGTTCTCAATCATTTCCGCCGCCACTTTACCGGTGGATTCAAACGGCACGACCTGGTCGTTGCTGCCGTGAATAACCAGCGCTGGCACATCCACTTTTTGCAGGTCGCCGCGGAAGTCGGTTTCCGAGAACGCGGTGACGCAGTCGATAGTCCCTTTCAGCGAGGCCAGCAGCGCGATATTCAGCGTCTGGGTCAGCACGCCTTCCGACACCGTCTGGCCCGCGTTAGTGCCGTAGAACGTCGCGGCGAAATCGCTGATAAACTGCGCGCGGTCTTTGCGCAGGCCGTCGCGGATACCTTCAAAAACAGAGAGATCCACGCCCTGGCTGTAATCGCCGATTTTACCGAACACCGGCGTCACCGCGCCCAGCAGCACCAGCGCCGCAATGCGCGACGTGCCGTAGTTGCCGATATAGCGCGCCACATCGCCGCCGCCCATGGAGAAGCCCACCAGCGTGACATCGTGAAGATCCAGCGCCTCAATAAGGTCGTTGATGTCAGACGCAAAAGTGTCGTAGTCATAACCGTTCCACGGCTGATCGGAACGCCCGAAGCCGCGACGGTCAAACGCAATCACCCGATAGCCGCGCTCCGCCAGAAAATTCATCTGGCTGTCCCACATATCCGCATCCAGCGGCCAGCCGTGGCTGAACAGCACCGGCTTACCTGTGCCCCAGTCTTTGTAATAGATCTGCGTGCCGTCCTGCGTCTTGATCGTGCTCATCAGTGGTTCCTCATTTAGCGATGGTCCAGGGCTGATAAGTATAGTGTTTGCATGACGGGACGATGAATTATCATGCGGTTTTCAGACTGTTACCGCGCCATTAACAGCGAAGACGCGTTGCAGCGCAGCGCGCCCGACGGCAGTGACGGTCACTTCCCGGTAGCCTGGCGTTCTCAGAAGCCAGCCTTCCTGTAAAAAGAGCGTCAGTAGCGCCGCACCGGCATCGCCGCCCAGGTGGTAGCGCCGTTCGCTCCAGTCGAGACACGGGCAGCACGCTTTGCGCCGCGGCTTTGGATTAAGCGGTACGCCAAGCGCCGTAAAACGCTCGCGCCCGCGTTCGGTGAGTGCATTGCCGTCCGGCGTCAGCCATTTTTCCTCCAGCATAAACGCGTAGAGCTGCACGGCGAGCTCGCCCGCCAGATGGTCATAGCAGGTGCGCGCCTGGCGTAAATGTCCGGGTGTGCTGGTTGCAGGCTGGCGATGTGGGTTCATGGAGACGCCCATCAGCGTCTCCAGCAGCCCGGCGATCTCATGCCCCGCGAGCCGGTAGTAGCGGTGCCGCCCCTGAGAAAGGCAAACCACCAGACCGTGGCTGAGCAGCCGCGCGAGATGCGCGCTCGCGGTGGACGGCGCGATATCCGCCACCGCGCTAAGCTCTGTCGCGGTCCACGCCCGGCCATCCATCAGCGCGCATAGCATCGCGACACGCGACGGATCGGCCATCGCCGCCGCGACGCCCGACATCGCCTGTCCAAGCCCCGGCGCGGTGTCGGCGTCTGTCAGGGGGTGTCGTCCGGGATTGCCCATGGTCTGGTTACCTTTTCTGCCTGTTCTGGGTTATCGGTGACAAGAATCAACCGGTTGGCGTGATCGCTGTACTGCACAAGAATATTCACGCCGCCGTCGGCGAGCGCGCGGGCTATCTCGCCAAGTTCGCCCGGTCGTGCCTGCGACAGTTTACGGATAAGCGGACGGGTGACGTTTTGCACCGTAAACCCGGCGTCCTGCAACACGCGCCGTGCCGTTTCGCCCTCTTCCACCAGAAAATGCGCATGGCTTTCCTGCGCCAGTGAAAAGACGCCGCCGCCTTCCAGGCCGACGCCATTTTTACCAAGCAGCGTCCCGAGCGTCGCCAGCGCGCCCGGCGTGTTATTGATGATCACGTGGATATCATACATGTGAGTTATCTTTTGTCTCAGAGGAATAGTCGCGGAGCACCTGCGCCACGCGGATACGATAATGGGCGAAAATATGTTCCCGTCCTTCCTGCTGCGCGGCCTGATGCATCAGGTTGCCTTTCCACGCCCGCACCGCCGCTTCGCTTTCCCACCAGGAGAGCGAGAGAATTCTCTCGGGCGCGGTAAGACTCTGAAAGCGCTCAAGGTCGATAAAACCTGGCGCATCCGCCAGCAGCGGCTTCAGGGCGGCGGCGAGTTCAAAATAATGTTGCTGCGCCTCTGGCAGCGCCTGCGCTTCAAATAAAACGGCTATCATGGGCTTTCTCCATCACGGAATGTTGTTGCAGTGTAAAGTGATGAAGAAACGATGCTTCGCCCGCGGGCGAAATATGGATACGGCATAACAGGGAGCCCGAAATGACATTTCGAATCAGAAAGACCGCAATCAACGATATCGCAAGCCTGGCAGCCATCGAGCGCTCGGCGGACAGCGCCTTTGAGACGATCCCGACGCTCGCCTGGGTGGCGACCGATGGCGTTCAGCCCGACGATTTACATCGCCGGTTGTGTGAGCGCGGCTATTCCGCAGTAGTGGTCGATGCGAATGACGCTCCCGTCGGGTTTATCAACGGTGACTATATTGACGATGCGCTGCATATTCTGGGCGTGGCGGTGATGCGAGACTGTCAGGGAATGGGGCTTGGGAAAATGCTGATGGCCGACGCCATTCGCCATGCACGGGAAAAACAGCTCACCGCGCTGACGCTTACCACCTTCCGAAACGTGCCGTGGAATCAGCCGTTTTATGCGCATCTGGGGTTTAGCGTGATTTCAGAAGCAGATATGCCGGACGCGCTGGCACGTCTGCTTGATGAAGAAGCCGCGCACGGCTTTGCGCGTGACAGCCGGTGCGCCATGAGATTATCGCTTTAGTGTGTGACTGATTACTGATGCGACAGCGCAGAACGCTTACCACGCCTGATTTTGCACTACCACCCGGTAACCATCATGGTCCATCCAGGTTTGCCCGTTGATACCCCAGTAAGGGTTAAAAGAGGGCGTGCGGATAAACCCAACTTCTTCAAGCGAGCGGCATACGCGCTGCCATTCGTCGTGCTCAGGGTAATAGAGCACCAGCAGATCTTCATGGCCGGGCGACGGTATAACAGGACTATCGAGGCATACCGTAAATTCCAGGTGCCAGGGCAAATCCTTGCGCCCCAGCATCACGCCGCTGAAGCCTGCGTGATCGGTAAATTCTCCCAGTCGTACAAGGCCGAGCCCCTGCGACCAGAGCCGGAAAGAAGTTTCCAGGCTGGTGACTGGCCTTGCGATACGCATATGAGTAAAAGACATATCCACCTCGAATGAATAATGAATGCGTATCCAGTTTACCCGTCAGGCGCAGCGCCATTTGTCCTCAAAAGCTTTTTATCGGATGTTTTCTCAGCTGAATTAGCCTGCTAATAAATCCGCCACCAGTCAATATTCTGAGCAGGTTTATGGTTATTATGAAAAGCATTAAAAAATAACGCCACACCGTTCTCAAATTGTTAGTTTCGTCACAAACACAGAATAAGAAAAATAACCAACCCATTGATTTATCTGAAACGTAAAAAAGATTAAAGATATATCCTGCATAAACACTAATAACCTGCCGATAACACTTATGGATTAAACAGACTATAACTGGCCCGACGCGTTAAAAGCACGCGCACGCTTGCGGCGCGCCCAAAGGCGGCGTCGGAACGGGTGATATCAGTATGATGAGCAGCTGAGGAATCAACAATGACAGGCAAACCCGGCATTTTTAAAAATCTTTCCGTAGCAGCGAAATTATTTGGCGGTTTTTCAGTATTAGTTGGCGTTATCATCATCTCCTCTGCCATTAATATTAAACAGCTTTCGGCTATCAGCGAGCATTCTGATAAAGAGCAACTGGTTAATCAGATTAATAACGATCTCAATACCGCCAGACGCAATCGCCTCACTTATCAGTTAACCCATGACGATAAAGCGGCTCAGGCCAATCTGGCTGCCATTAATAAAATGGCGGAAAAAATCAAAGAAGGCGATAAATTTACCTGGGAACAAGACGCTGGTGTGTTATTTGAGGCGCTGGGCTCACGGGTAAAAGAGTACAGCGAGGCGCGCAGCAATTTTATCAGCCTTGAAAGCGCCAGCATTGAGCAGAGCAAAAACGTGCTGGCCGCGGCCCAACAGCCCGTTTTTGATGAAGTCACGAAAACCTTGCGTAACAGCGAGTCACTGTCGAAAAGCAGCGCTAATCTGCTCTATTTTATTGAGAAAATTCGCTCAGACGCGGGCGTTGTCGTTTCATCACGCGGCGTCAGCGGGCAGCAGCAATTTACGGCTGACACACAGCAGGCGCTTGCTTTACTCGCCAGCCTCAACAGTGACGCCACCTCCCCTCTCGCGGGTTCCGTTACCGCGTTGCAGTCAGCGTTCAGTACACTCGACAGCGCGGTCAATGCCTACAGCCTCGCGCTGAAAAACGCAAAAGGCGGCGCGGATAACATGACGCTCGTTGCCGACAAGCTCAATAGCGCCACCGCAGAGCTGGCGCAGCTTCAGGCGGATAAAAGCAGTGCCAAAATCGCCCATGTTATCTATATCGTGCTGATTGTCGCGCTCTGCTCGGTGGTTATCGGCCTCTTCATTGCCTGGCTGATTACGCGTCAGATGACGTCGCAAATCCGCTATAACCTGAGCGTTGCCGAGCGAATCGCCGCAGGCGATCTGACGGCAGAGATTGAAGCGAGCTCCACCGATGAACTGGGCCGTCTGAGCGCCGCGATGGCGACCATGAACCTGAGACTGCGTGAGCTGATTACCCAGATTAAAGAGTCAGTGGTGTATGTCGCCTCGGCGTCTTCACAGATTTCCATCGGCAACACCGATCTGGCGTCGCGTACTGAAGAGCAGTCGGCAGCCGTCGTGGAAACCGCGGCCAGCATGGAAGAGTTAACCTCAACCGTGAAACGTAATGCCGATAACGCCCGCGAGGCCAGCACGCTGGCGAACACCGCCGCGCAAAATGCGCGCAGCGGCGGGCAAATTGTCTGGGATGTGGTCGAAACCATGCAGACCATTACCGACAGCTCAAACAAGATCAAAGATATCATCACCGTCATCAATGGCATCTCCTTCCAGACCAATATTCTGGCGCTGAATGCCGCTGTGGAAGCCGCCCGGGCGGGCGAACAGGGGCGCGGGTTCGCGGTGGTCGCCGGTGAAGTCAGAACGCTGGCGAGCCGCAGCGCACAGGCGGCGAAAGAGATTGAAAGCCTGATTCAGGAATCGGTAGACCGCGTCAGTTCCGGCTCCGCAATGGCCAACAAAGCGGGTGCCACCATGAAGGATATCGTCTCCTCCGTCGAGGGCGTCAGCGGGATCATGACGGAAATCTCTCACGCCTCGGATGAGCAGAGCCGCGGTATCGACCAGATAAGCAAGGCCGTCAGCGAACTGGATTCCACCACGCAGCAGAACGCCGCGCTGGTACAGGAATCTTCTGCCGCCGCCGCGTCGCTCGAACAGCAGGCGGGCGAACTGTCGCAGCTTATCTCGCGCTTCAAACTGGGCGACGCCATTGTGAAAAAACCAGTCGCGAGACCGGCGATGGTTGCTTCAAGGACGCTGGCTGTCGATGGCGCGGGAAGCTGGGAAACGTTCTGAGTGACTTCGACCCGCCATCAAAAAGCCCGGCCAGTGCCGGGCTTTTTGCGGTTCAGTGAATGACCGACATGTTTACCGTTACGCGGATTTATTCCCGGTCAGGAAAGTAATGGCGTAACCCTGCGCCTTCCAGTGCGCGGCGCGCTCCTGCTGCTCAGCGTTCAGCGGCTCGTCAGTCCAGACGAAAAAGTGCTGATTGGGAAAGAGCTCCGGGTGCGGCAAATCGAGCGGCTCGGCGAGTAAATCAATATGCCAGCCCTGGTGCGCCAGACGGCAGGCTTCCAGCCACAGGCGGGCGCGATCCACATTGCCCCAGCCCATCAGCAGCGCTTCTTTGGTGGTTTTTTTGCGCGCTTCAGCCAGAAACAGCGTGGCGTATTCGATAAGCGCGCCATCCATCATGCTGCGCATCGACGGTGCGGTGTATTGATCGAGGCTTAACCGATGGCGTACCGGCAGAAAGACGTTATCGATAAGCCCGTCCACGGCGTTTTCACGCACCAGCGCGGTGATTTTGGCTCGCAGCGTCGCCGGCCGCGCCTGGCGCACCACGCCCATCATCTCTTCCTGCACCACATTCCACGCTTCCGGCCCCACCACGACATCTTTATCCAGCAGCGCTTTCACTTTGCCGACAGGCACGCCGCTTTTGATCCAGCGTTTAATCTCTTCGATACGCTGAATGTCATCTTCATCAAACTGGCGGTGGCCGCCTTCGCTGCGTTGAGGTTTTAGCAGGCCATAGCGCCGCTGCCAGGCGCGTAGCGTCACGGGGTTGATCCCGCACCGTTCTGCTATCTCGCCAATGCTGTAAAACGCCATAGGATCTTCACTCACGATCAAAACCGACACAGGAATCTCTCAAAAAGTTAACTCCCCTTAGCTTGTACAATTTTTAATAATTGTACAACCGTGAAGTTAATTTAAGAGCCGTCTGGTTGATAAGGGTATGAATTCAACGTGCTGCGGGCAACAAAAAAGTGTACATAAAATGCATTAAATCACAGAGAGATGGCGCATGCGGCTTTGACATGCGCCAGAGAGAAGGTCAAACCGTTACAAGCCGAACTTTTTTTCAGGCCAGGCGACGGCAGGAATGCCACCGAGCGCTGGTTTTGCGAAAAGATGCCCCTGGAAGAGCGTAATGCCTGCGGATTCGAGCCACATCCACTCTTCGGCTTTCTCCACGCCCACGGCAGAAATCGCGATTTCCAGCGACGCGCAGCATTTGATCAGCGCCTGCACAATCGCCTGGCGCGGGCCACTTTTATGCACATCGCGAATAAGCTCGCGGTTGATTTTGATGCGGTCTGGCTGGAACTGCGCCAGCAGTAACAGCCCGGCGAAACCGGCACCAAAGTGGTCAATCGCCACGCGCAGCCCCGCCGCTTTGAGCTGGCGAATCGCACCGGTAAACTCATCGAGACGGGAAATCACTTCGCTTTCGGTAAACTCAACAATCACCTGATCCGGCACCAGCCCGTTGGCGTGGATCTCCTGTACCAGAAACTCCACCGCGCCAGGGATTTTCACCAGAGTCATCGGCTGCAGGTTTACGCACAGCGTCTGCTGGCCAATATTCAGCGCGCCGGCGATTTCAAACGCCGTTTTCTTGCTCTTCAGATCGGCCTCATACAGCGCTTCGCCTTCCAGACCTTCAAAAAACGTCTGCGGCGGCGCGCCGTCAGGGGTACGCAGCAGCGCCTCCAGCGAGACCACTTCCCGGGAGAGCGGGTCGATAATCGGCTGAAACGCGAAGGTACAATCGGTACGCGCGCTGACTGACGCGGGCGCCTGAACGCCGTCGTCCTCGGTGATGAAATCCCAGCTGTCACCCGGCGGGATCTCAAAATAGTTTTCTTTTTCAGTGGCTTCGACAAACGTCTGGAAGAACTGCAGCGCGCGGTCGCCGTACACCAGCTGGTATTTCGAGGTGCCTTTATCCAGCACATGCTGGAGCACTTCGTCACGCTCATAATCCCGTAAATCAAAGAGTTCCATACCCGATTTACCGAAGCGACGCGACGGCGCGTAGTCGCACAGCAGCTCCACCAGATTGTAATGACGCGTATCCGCGCAAATGGCGCGATAGATAGCTTTAACCCCTTCTTCCGGGCCTTCCAGCAGCTGGAAAAAGTGGCGGCCGTTAAAGAGCAGAATGCCGGTCACGTCGGCCTGGCCATTTTTGTTATTCGCTGCATCCACCATCTCTTCCAGCACGGTGACCGGAACGTCGTCGCAGATATGGCTGCGATAAATTATGGTTGTGAGCATCATGCATCCTGTGAATAGGTGAATAAGCAGCCACCTTAACAGATGACCTGCCGGGCGTCTTGCAGTGATGTCTATAAAGAGACAAATAATGAGTCAGGTAAGGATTTTAGCGACTGAGGCTCAGGTGGGTTTCTGTACAGGTTTTTACAAAATGGTTACGTCCATCCCGCCTTGTACAAGGCAAAACGGCATATTTTGCACGCCAGGATGCATAATAAGTACAATTTCAGACCAAAAGCTAAAAATAAATTTTACTGTAACCACATGAAATTAATGAACTAGTTATTATTTGCGCAAAAAAAGATCGCTAACTTATACAATAACGGTGTACAAGATTCACGTAATTAGTATACTGCTAACTATTCCTTGCGTAGTTACGAAATTTTAACAGGAGTGACATATGCGTCAGAACGGTTACATTCCGGATACAGCTAATGCCATTGCCCGATACTTTGATAAAGCGGCTCTGCCGACTCAGCAAGAAACATTAGGGCAAATCGTCGTAGAGATCCTGCGCGATGGTCGTCTCCTGAATAAAAAAAGTATTTGCACCAAATTGCTTAGTCGTCTTGAAATGGCGTCCAGCGTTGAAGAAGAAAGTCACTATCAAACGCTGATCGGTCTGCTTTTTGATCGCTAACACCAGGGCGTTCTTTCACCGAACCGTTTCCTGATGATTAAGACAATTGTGGCGGAGGGATATGGCAGGCCTTAGCACAGCCTGACAATTTTCAGTGGCAGGACGCCACCGGAAAGAAGTTGTATCCCGCGCGTGTGGCGCGGGACATGCGGCATTCAGAGACGCATTTATGAACAGAAGTGAAAAAGATCAACTGACAGATGAAATCATCGGAGAGGCAGTACTGTCTCTGCTGAGAGAAAAAGGCCCGATCAATATGCGGGTACTGATTGCGCGTTTGCGCTCGATGGAAACCAGCGAGTCTGATCCCGGTCGACGTGAGGCCATTGCCCGTGTCATCACCGAAATCAGCGCCACGGCGGTTTCCGGACGGCGTAACGGCACGCGTGAGCGTAAAGAATGGAGCGGCGATAACGTCCATTCGCTGTTTGGCGAGAGTGCGTCGCCGGACAGCAGTAAAAAACACTGACTACATCAGCAACTTTCAATTAAAACGGTGCCAGTACATGAGCCAGGTGATGCTTAACCCCATTGATTTACAGGCGGATCTGCCCGACACGGCACTGTCTGAATACTTTCGTAACGCCGGCGATATGCTGGCGCAGGAAGCCGCACTGCTGGGCGCGGTTGTGAGCAACATTCTTGCGACCGACGGTCACCTGACCCATAAAGCGATTATTCTGCAGCTCATTGGCGTGCTGGAAACCACGGATGACGTGGTGATGGCTGACGTCGTGCGCAAAACGCTGGAAATCGTTGTCGACCATACCGTAGACGACATCTGATCCTGACGTTGTATTCCTTCTTTTAAAAGCCAGCCCGTCTCTCACTTCGGCTGGCTTTTTTCTTTGTGACATCTTTCCCCTCCTTCTTCTATCATCATTTCACGGCCAAACCGATAAGACAGAAGAGCAATTCTTGATAATCGCGCAGCTTTCAGATATTCACGCCGCACCGGATAACGATAATCTGGCGCGTTTTGACAACGCCCTGGCGTGGCTTACGCCGCTCGAACCCGATGTGCTGGTGATAAGCGGCGATCTCACCGACGACCACTGGCGCGACGGTTATAGCGCCATTGCGGCGCGGCTGGAAACGCTGTCCTGCCGGACGCTTATCCTGCCGGGAAATTCTGATGACTGCGCCGCCATGCGCGCCGTCTGGCCTTCGCTGGCGCAGGAAGGGCCGCTGCATGCGGTTGTGGATACGCCTGCGCTTCGCGTGATTGGACTGGATTCTACCGTGGATGGAAGTGCGGCGGGCAGCGTGGCCGCGCATCTCGACTGGCTGGCGCGTCAGCTGGATGAAGCAGACGGGCGACAGACGCTGCTGTTTCTGCATCATCATGTATTTATGAGCGGCATTCCCTCGATGGATGCGGCGGCGTGCCGCGACGCGCAGGCGCTCGGCGCACTGCTGCGCCATCACCCGGCAACGCCGCTCGCGATTGCCACAGGGCACGTTCACCGTCCGGCAGCGGGAATGCTGGCCGGTATTCCGGCGTACATCTGCGGTTCGGTCTGCCCGGCGAACCCGTTATGGCTGGGTGGCGCGCACGTGCCTGCGGTCTTCGATCCGCCCGCGCTGATGGTGCACCGGCTTGAGAAGGGCACACTCGCCAGCCATTTTATGGCGGTCTCACCGGTGAATGGCCGCTGACCGCTTATCAGTACAACGCGGCGAAAAGAATGGATTACAGCGCCGCAATGGTCTCAACTTCATGCTGAAACACCCACGGATCGGAGAGCAGCTCAAACTGTTCATCGTCAGGGTAGGTCACCGCCACCTGATAATCCTCACCCGCAAACGCCTTCACGGCGTTCAGATCTTCCCAGTAGGTTGCCAGGAAAAAATGCGCCCGGTCGCCCTGTATTTCCTGACGGACAAACGCGCCACGGTTGCCGGCGGTGCGCTGCGAATGCTCCACGCCGGTTTTCTGTAAATGCGCGGCAAAGCCGTCGGCGTGTTCCAACGGCACGCAGCCATGCCAGGTTCTGACTATCATGTTTTCTCCTTTATTAGGTGCTTAATCAGGCGCAGCCCAGCCGAGATAACCAAAGGCGGCGCGGTGAATGCGGCACTTCAGCGCAGCCGGCGAGCTCTCGCCTCGCGCGATGGCCATCGCGATCATGCCCTGCACCAGCGCGATGACATCCCATGCCGTGGTCTCACTCTCTTCAAGCGCCGTTGCAACACAGCGGTGAAGTGCTGTCAGCATCGCCTGCTGATGCGCCTGAAATTCCGGCGCCGCCTCCTGCAAATCCAGCGTGCGTGCAAGCGCGGGCCGTGCAAACTCATAATCCACGGCCACGTCAACCATGCCTGAAAGGCGATCCGCCAGATCGGGTCGCGCCGCTGCGTGCTGCATGGCCGAAAGCAGCGATTCATGTTCGCGCGCCACCAGCGCCGCCGTTAAGGCGTGACGGTTCGGGAAATACTGATACAGCGAGCCGATGCTGACGCCTGCGGTTTCCGCGACGGCATTCGTCGTGCAGGCCACCGCACCCTCGCGCTCGAAAATGCGAGCCGTCGCCTCGATAATCGCCTCCACCAGCGCGCGTGAACGCGCCTGGCGCGGCGCTTTACGCGGTGTCAGCGGCGGCTGAATGGCATACATAAACGCGAGTCCCTGAATATAACGTGTCCCGATATCATAACGGCGTCGTCTTAACACAACATCTACAAGCATTAATAGTTTTCAGGGAGAGCGTTATGAATACCGCAACAGAGACCGTCACGCTGTTTATGCTGGTGAAAGCCAACCGTAGCTGGCTTGATGCCAGCGCCGACGAACGCCAGCGTAATATCGCCACGCATCTTGCGCCTTTACTCACGAAGTATGAGGGCGCGCTAAGGCTTCGCTGTTTCGATACCGAATTTTACTCCTCGCGGATCTCCGATATCTGGATCTGGGAGGCCGAAAGCCATGCCGTCTGGCAGGGCTTTACTGAAGCGCTGCGCGACACGCCGTTCTGGAATGATTTCTTCGAGATCAAAGAAATTCTCCAGGGCGTCGAGGCGCAGCATCTGTAAGCGATGGCCTGGCTCACTTCACGGTATCGGCTTTCAGAAACGCCCGCGCGTCATCTATGATAAAAAGCGTGAATGATAAACGCCGCTTTATAATGCCGTTATGAGACGCTGAAAGGATGCCGCTGCCATGCCTGTGAACTTCGACCTGAATGATATCTATGCGTTTCGCGCATTAATGGAATACGGCAGTTTCCGGCTGGCGGCGGAGTCCATCTGCCTGTCGCAATCGGCGCTCAGCCGCCGCATTGAAAAGCTGGAGACAGCGCTCGGCGCGCGGCTCTTTGACCGCACCACCCGGCGCGTGGCGCTAACGCTCTACGGGCAGAGTTTTGCCGAGCGCTCAGAACAGCTGCTGGCGAATGTCGAAGCGGTGCTAGCGGATATCCAGCAGGCGAGCCAGGAACGCACGGGGCTTGTCACCGTCGCGACGGTGCCGTCGGGCGCGTATTACTTCATGCCGGACATTATCCGTCAGTTTCAGGCGCGCTACCCGCGCGTGCGCATCAAACTCATCGACAGCAGCGTCGGCAATGTTATCGACGCCGTCAGCAGCGGTCAGGCCGATTTCGGCATCTGTTTTGGCAGAAACCTGCCGCCGCACATTGAGTTTGTGCCGCTGGTGGAGGATGTCTACGTGGCAGCCTGTCGGCGCGATCATCCGCTCGCGAAAAAAACGCAGCTCACCTGGAAGGCGTATTTTGAGCAGGATTATATCAGTCTGGATAAAGTCTCCGGGAACCGTACCCTGCTCGATCAGGCGCTGGGGCACATTACGCCCGCGCGTCCAAGTATTTGTGAAACCCGCCATGTCACAACGGTGCTTGGCATGGTGGAAGCCGGCATTGGCATCGCCGCGGTACCAGCAATGTCAATGCCTGTGGCGGGGCACTCCGTTCTGGTGCCGCTGCGGCTTGTCGATCCGGTCGTCACACGCAGCGTGGGGCTGATACGCCGCAGCGGGCGTATTCAGTCTTACGTGGCGGCTGAACTCGAAAAGCTCATCACTGAACAGTATCCGCCAGCCTGACCGGCGCTTTTTGCGCGACCGACCGCATACCGGTGGCGCGTACCACCTTTTGCGCGTCGGGTGACGCCAGAAACGCCAGCAGCGCGCGGCCTTCGGCGGCATGCGCCGCGTTGTTCGTTACCGCGCCCGCAAAACGGGTGATGTACTGCACGCTGTCAGGCAACTCGCCGACAAACGTCACGCCGGGCTCCGGCAGCAGTTCGCTGACCTGCTGAAACCCCACGGCATACTTCCCTTTCGCCACTTCTGACGCCACCGGAATGCGCTCCACCATCCGCGCGCGGGTCTCCACCTGCGCCTCTATCCCCAGTTTTTTAAACAACGTCGTACTGACATAGCGACCGCTGGCGCTGTCGGAATAGGCAATCGAACGGGCCTGCAGCAGCGTCTGGCGCAGCGCGTCCGGGGTGTTTATTGCGGGCACCGGCGCGCCCTGCTTTACCACCATGCCAATGGGCGAATCCGCAAGCTCCGTGCGCGACCCCGGCGCGGTACGCCCCGCTTTTTCAAGGCTCGTCAGGGCATCGCCCACCATGATCACCACATCCGCCTTTTCGCCGCGCGCCAGCCGGTTCGGGATCGCCTGCGGCGTTTTGCCCATCGACGGGCCGGGAACGATCACAATCTGGTTACCGCTCTGCTTTTCATATCCCGGGCGGAGCTGTTCCAGCGCCGCCTTAAAGCCGCCTGAAATCATCACTGTGATCTCCTGCGCCAGCGCCACGCTGCTTAACGACGAGAGCATCAGCGCGGCTATCCATGTCGTCATTCTCTTACGCATGGCGGCGTCCTGCGGTCTGTAATGTCATGGTACTGCGGCGGTAAAGGTACAGCGTCGCCAGCAGCGCGCAGAGCGCAGCAAAGCTCATCCAGTAGCCGGGCGAGGCTTTGTCGCCGGTGTACTCAATCAGCGCCGTCGATATCACCGGCGTAAAGCCGCCGAAAATCGCCGTCGCGAGGCTGTAGGCGAGCGAGAAACCAGCGACACGCACCTCGGCGGGCATGATTTCAGTAAGCGCCGGGATCATCGCGCCGTTGTACAGGCCATACAGGAAGGAGAGCCACAGCAGTACGCCCAGCATCATCGAAAAGCCCGGTGCCGCGGCCAGCATCATCAGCGCCGGATACGCGGTGGCCAGCGCCAGCAGCGTCATGGCAATCAGCACCGGTTTACGCCCGAAACGGTCAGAAAGCGCGCCACCCACCGGCAGCCAGAAGAAGTTGGAAATCGCCACCAGCAGCGTCACCAGCAGGCTGTCGGAGGCGCTCAGCATCAGCACTTTTTTGCCGAAGGTGGGCGCATACACGGTGATGAGATAAAACGCCGTGGTGGTCATTGCCACCATCATCATGCCCGCGACAACCACCGGCCAGTGGGTCAGCAGCATGCGAAACACCTGTTTCATGTCGAGATGGTGACGGCGCGCGCTGAACTCCTGCGTCTCTTCAAGCTTGCGCCGCAGCACGAAAATAAACGGCACAATCAGGCAACCGAAGAGGAACGGGAGCCGCCAGCCCCAGCTACTGATAGCCGACTGATCCAGCGCCGCGTTGAGGGCAAAGCCCATTGCCGCTGCCACCATAATGGCGACCTGCTGGCTGCCTGACTGCCAGCTGGTGTAAAAGCCTTTGCGCCCCGGCGTCGCGATTTCGGCGAGATACACCGACACGCCGCCGAGCTCCGCACCGGCAGAAAAGCCCTGTAACAGGCGGCCAATCAGCACGAACAGCGGCGCCCACAGCCCGATGGCCTCATAAGACGGGATCAGCACAATCAGAAAGGTGCCCGCCGCCATGATAGAGAGCGTCATAATCAGACCTTTGCGGCGGCCCACTTTATCGATGTACGCGCCCAGCACTATCGCGCCGATGGGGCGCATCAGAAAGCCTGCGCCAAACACCGCGAACGTCATCATCAGCGAGGCGAATTCGCTGCTCGCCGGGAAGAACGTGTGCGCGATGTAGGTGGCATAAAAGCCGAACAGGAAAAAATCAAACTGCTCCAGAAAGTTGCCGGACGTGACGCGCAAAATAGCGCCGATCCGGGAACGGGTGTTTACAGGTGAGGTAGCGGAATGCATTGATGTCTCCAGTTGTCATTAACGCTTGTGGTTGCGTCTCTTACTGAAGACTGGAACAGAAATATCGAGGTAATAAGCGTAATAAACGCATCGTCCGATGCGTTTTATGCATCAATCGCTTAGCGGTTAGCCATAGCGCTTTTATATACAAAGATTTAACAATCACACCCAGAACGGGAACAGGCCCGGATGAAAAAATGTCAGTTTTCCGTTTTGTGACAAAGTCCTGAGTGTGAACTGGCATGTTTACCGAATTTTCACAACCCTCAGGCCCGCTTATGGAAAGCGATCGGCACCGCTACACCAGCAAATTCTGTCCGATAAAATCGTCGATATCGTCCTGTGCCTGGCGGAGCGCGTCATCAGAAGGCAGCGTGTAGAGATGATCGCTGTAGCCGAACAGCATGGCGTCGAGCTGCCTTGCGAAACGCGCGGTATTGACAGGGCGAAACACGCCTTCCTGCGCGCCCGCCGCGAGAATATCTACCAGCGCGTCATGCCAGCGCGCGAGTATCGATTCCATTAACTGCGCATACTCAGCATTATGGGCCGCGAGCTGCCACAGCGAGCCGTACAGCTTCGCGGTCGGGTCCGGCGTGGTGGAAATCACCCCTTCGATAAACGCTTTCAGCCTTTCGCGGGCGGGCAACGATGCCGTCCGCAAGACAAATTCATTCAGTTCATTCTCAAGAAACGTGGAAATCGACTCCACGCACAGCGCCTGCCAGTTTTTGAAATAGTGATAGATATGGCTGCGCGAAATCCCCAGGTGCTCCGTCAGATCGCGCGTTTTGACATTTTCAATGCCCTGTTCAATGAACAAGGCGATCGCCGCATTAATGATTTTCTCTTTCACAAAGGCCCGCTCTGCTTTTCTCTGATTGACTTTGAGCAGTTGCTCAAATAGCATCCCACCCCACTTGAGCAAATGCTCTAATTGAAGATTAACAGAAATCATGAAGACGCACAGCGTAAATATCCCGACCTCACCTGCCACTGCCAGCGCCGCCGGCACGCTGAAAACGCTGGCGCGACGCCACCGCAAGAAGCTCTTTTTTACCTTCTTTCTGGTGATTGCCGAGAACGTCACGTACCTGCTCTACCCGGTGCTGGCGGGGATCTGCATTAACGCGATTCTGGCAGGCAACGTCTGGAACGCGATGCTCTACGGCCTGATGGTGCTGTTTATCTGGCTGCTGGGCGCGACGCGGCGCAGTGTCGATACGCGCACGTTCGCCCGTATTTATGCGGGCCTCGCCGTCTCGGTGGTGCTGGCGCAGCGGCAGAAAAGCCTTAACCATTCGACGATTGCGGCGCGGGTCGCGCTCTCCAGAGAGTTTGTCGACTTCTTCGAGCTGCATCTGCCGACGCTGATAACCTCTGTGGCGTCCATGGCCGGTGCCGCCGTGATGCTGCTGCTGATTGAGTTCTGGACGGGGATGGCGTGTCTCGGCATCCTGGCCGTGCTGGCCTGCTTTCTGACGCGGTTCACCCGGCGCAATGAGGCGCTTTACGGCAGGCTCAATAACCGGCTTGAAAAAGAGATCGATATGGTGACGCACGCCGCGCCGCGCGCCCTGCAGCGGCATTATCAGCTGCTGGCGAGGCTTCGCATCACGCTTTCGGATCGTGAAGCGATGGGATATTTCACCATTGGCGTGCTGGCCGCGCTGCTGTTCAGCTTTACGGTGGTGATGATGACGCACTCAGCCGCGATCAACGCCGGGCATATCTATTCGGTCATGACGTATATGTGGATGTTTGTCACGAGTCTGGATGACGCGCCGCAGCTGCTGGAGAAATATTCGCAGCTCAAAGATATCGGTAAACGCGTGACGACATAGGCGGAAACCGTGGCCGCTGAATAACATCGCTAGTCTGTGGCCGCTCCGTTGGGCGGCCTGGGATTACGCATGATCGCGCAGGAAAACCGTCAGCACATCCTTAAACGCGACGCCGCCGCACTCCGCGACGAGCCAGCCGACCGCGCCCCGGTGACGGGTATAGCGCCCGTGGCTGCCAATATTAAGGGTTCAGGAAAATTCAGGCGCGCTTTTCGGTATACTCAGCCCGGCACAGTAAACGAAAAGGATGACAGGATGATTACCCGCGCCCACGCACGACACTTCCCGGCGTTAGCAGATATCTGGGAACGCGCCGTGCGCCACACCCACACCTTTCTTTGCGAGGCGGAAATAGCGCGTCTCAGAGTCTGCGTTCAGGAAATGTATTTGCCTGCGCTACCTGTCTGGTGCTGGCAGAAGGAAAACGGTAAATGCGCTGGTTTTGTCGGCGTGCTGGATGAAAAAATCGAGATGCTGTTTGTCGAACCGCAGGTGTTTGGTCGTGGCATCGGAAAAGCGTTACTGACCTTCGCCTGCGAGCAGCAGGGTGCACGCTTTGTGGATGTCAATGAGCAAAACCCGTCAGCCATCGCTTTCTATGAACATATGGGGTTTGTCCATACGGGTCGCTCACCGCTGGATGGCGAAGGACAACCTTACCCGCTTCTGCATATGCAACGGCGTTGATTATTCTCCAGGATAAGGCCCTGTCATGCGCACACGTCCCGCCTCACGGCTACTGATTATGAGCCCCGATCACCAGTTATTGCTGTTTCGCTTTACCCACCGCGACGACGCGCTTGCCGGGCGCACCTACTGGGCGACGCCGGGCGGTGGCGTCGAAGACGGAGAGTCCTTCCAGGAGGCGGCGATACGTGAATTACGGGAAGAAACCGGTATTGTGCGCACATCCTCCGGCCCGGAAGTGGCGCAGCGCACCTTTACGATGCTGTTGCCGAATGGCGAAATGGTACTGGCCGATGAGCGCTTTTTTATCATTCACGTTGACCATGAAGAGACCGACTTTTCAGGCTGGACCGCCAGCGAAAAGCGCATCATTCACGATAACCGCTGGTGGTCGGCAGAAGCCCTCACTAACACGACCGACACCATCTACCCGCGGGAACTGCTGCTGCAGGTAATGGCGGCGCACTGAAGGCAGATACCTACAAATTTCCACGGGTTTACAGCCAGGCTCAGGCTGTTAGTGTAACTTCTGACCTGAGGGAAAATGCCATGAACCTACCGCTGCAACTGGAAGATACGCTCTTTACCGCCATGAAAAACTCTGACGTGGCGGCCCTTACGGCGTTAATCGCCGACGATCTGCTCTTTATCAATCACGCCGGACAGCGCGTCACCAAAGCGCAGGATATCGGCCTGCATAGCAGCGGTGCCATTACTATCCAGGCGATCGAGCGTGAATCCTTTGAATCCCGGCAAGATGAGCACTGTATTATTATCGATACCTGCGTGGTCATCACCGGCACTTACGCCGGTGAGCCGCTGAATGGTCGTTTTCACCACTTTCGCACCTGGGTTAAACGCCACGGTGACTGGCAGGTTCTCGGTTTAAAAACCACGCTACTGTGACGCGCGCCCCCGGCGCGGCTGAAGCAGCAGGCTGAACGCCGCGGGCAGGACGGTCAGCGTCACCACCGTCGCGACGATAAGCCCACCGATAATGGCGAATGCCATCGGCCCCCAGAATACCTGATGCGAAATCGGGATCATGCCGAGGATCGCCGCACAGGCCGTCAGCATAATGGGCCGGGCGCGGTGCTGTGCGGCGGTGGTAATCGCCGCGTTGACGTCTATACCCTGTTGCAGATTGCCGTCAACCTCCGTTATCAGAATAACCGCGTTGCGGATGATCATTCCGGCCAGCGCGATAATCCCAAGCAGCGCGACAAACCCCAGCGGCGTGCCGGTGGGCAGCATCGCCAGTACCACGCCCGGTAGCCCGAACGGAGCCATCAGCAGCGCCAGCAACATGCGTGAAAAGCGGCGTAGCTGAATCATCAGTAGCACCAGCATGACGATGAGCGTTACCGGCAACATGCGATACACCGAGCGGTTGCCCTTATCTGATTCCGCCACCGCGCCCGCCTCTTCGATGCGATAACCCGCAGGCACCCGCGTGCGGAATGCGTCAATGGCAGGCCGCAGTCCCAAAGCCGTAGCTTCAGCGCGAAGCCCCGGTGCGAGATCGGTCTGCACGGTGATAAACGGCAGCCGCTGATGACGCCAGATAACCGGATCGTCCAGCCCCCAGACGGGGGTTGCCACCTCGCTGAGCGGCACTTTACTGCCGCTCGCGGTCGGCACCCTCAGCGCAGAAAGCGTGGCAATGTCGCGCCGTTCCGCATTGTTGCCGCGCAGCACAACATCCACCAGCCGGTCGTTATCGCGCACTGTGGTGACCGTCGCGCCGGACCAGACCGTGTTCAGTAACTGTGCCAGGCTCTGCGAGGAGACGCCCACGGCGCGCGCCGCCGTCTGGTTGACCTCAAGCGTAATGACCCTCTCCGGCTCGCCCGCCGTCAGGTTCACGTCACGCGTCAGCGGCGATGTGCCAAGCGTACCAGCAAGCGCCCGCGCGAGGCGTTGTACCTGCGCATAGTCCGGCCCGCTGACGCGATATTTCAGCGGCCAGCCGACCGGTGGCCCTAGCTCCAGCGGCGATACGCGGGTGGTGATATCGCTGAACTGCGTCGCCATCAGGGTGTCGAGCTGGCGACGCAGGCGATCGCGCGCCTGAAGATCTTTTGCCACAACGACCAGCTGCGCCGTGTTTTCATTGTCCTGAAGGATCTCCATCGGCAGATAAAAGCGCACCGCGCCGGTGCCCACATACGCCGAATAGCGATCGATATTCGTGTTGCCGCGTAGCGCACGCTCCAGGCGTTCCACCTGGTTTTGCGTCTGCGTCTGTGACGCGCTGGCGGGCAGCGAAAGGGTCACCAGGAGTTCCGGGCGATCGGAGGCCGGGAAAAACTCCCCCTGCATAAATGTGGTGCCCCAGACCGACACCCCCAGTGCGAACAGCGCGCCGCCTATCGTCACAAGCCGGTGGCGCAACGCCTGTTGCAGAATGCTGTGATAACCGCGCGCCAGCCAGCCCGGTTCGTTGTGATGACGTTTGATCTGCGCGGGCAGCAGCCAGGTGCCGGTCAGTGGCGAAAACAGGATCGCCACCCCCCATGAACAGAGCAGCGAGATTGTCACCACGACGAACAGCGAGTAACAATATTCCCCGGCGCTGGAGGCGGCAAAACCAACCGGAATAAATCCGGCAATCATCACCAGCGTGCCGGTGAGCATCGGAAACGCCGTGGTTTTGAAAGCCCAGGTCGCCGCACGTTGACGAGAATCGCCCGCCTCCAGCCGCGCCACCATGGTTTCGACAGCGATCATGGCGTCGTCCACCAGCAGACCAAGGGCGATAATCAGCGCGCCGAGTGAAATGCGCTGTAGCCCGATGCCTGCCAGCATCATGCCTGCGAACGTCATCGCCAGCACCAGCGGAATGGCGGCGGCCACCACCAGACCGGCGCGCATGCCGAGCGACACAAATGACACCGCGAGAACAATCAGCACTGCCTCCACCAGCACATGGACAAAGCCGCTTACCGCCTCGCTCACGACAGTGGACTGATCGGCCACTTTCACCATCTCGATGCCGTGCGGCAATTGCGCCGCGCTCTGCGCCATGCGCGCGTTCAGCGCCTGGCCAAAATCCAGCATATTGCCAGTGGGTGCCATCGAAATCGCAAGCCCGATGGCAGGCTGTCCGTTCACGCGAAACTGCGGCACAGGCGGCTCGGCAGGCTGGCGGCTCACGGTGGCGATATCGGTCAGCGGAATGTAGCGGCCACTGATATGCAGCGTCACGGCGCGCAGGCTCTCCTCCGAGGTGAGCGCGCCGCTGACGCGGATCGCGATGTTATCTCCTGCGGCGCGCAGCGTTCCGGCAGGCTCGACGGCATTCTGCGCCTTCAGGGCGTCACTCACCTCTGTTATATCAAGCCCCATCCCGGCGAGCTTACGGGGAGAAAAGGCGATAACTATTTGCTCCTGCGGCTCGCCGAGCAGCGTAATTTTGCCCACGTCATTTAACGACATCAGCCCACGCCGGATAGTCTCCACCCGTTCGCGCAACGCCTGCATGGAATAGCCTTCGGCGGTAAAGCCATAAATCGTGCCGAAGGTGTCGTCAAACTCATCATTCACCGCGGGCCCCTGCACACCTTCCGGCAGCGACGAAGCGATATCCTGCATGCGGTTGCGAAGCGTGTTCCATATGCCCGGCACTGCCTGCGGCGGCGTGTCGTCGCGCAGGTTGACATTGATAACAGCGGTACCGGCGCGGGTTTCACTTTCGAGGTTATCAAGCCAGGGGATCTCCTGAAGCTTTTTCTCCAGCACATCCGTGACCAGATTTGTCGTGTCAGTCACCGACGCGCCAGGCCAGCGTGCCGAGACAACCGCGGTTTTAATGGTAAAAGCCGGATCTTCATTACGCGGCAGTTGTTCGTAACAGAGCACGCCTGTCGCGATAATCAGCAGCATAAAAAAACTCACCAGTTGCTGGTGCGCCAGCGCCCACGCCGAGAGATTAAAGGTCGGTTTCATTTACATCGCCTCGCCAGGGATGACCTTTTCACCGGCGCGCAATTTGCTGACGCCCGCCACAATCACTTTATCCCCAGGACGCACGCCGCCTGCGATGATGACGCTTTCTGAGGTGTACTGCGCGATAGTCACTGGCCGCGGCTGCGCCCGCTGTTGCGCATCGATGATAAAGAGCGTCGGATGACCATTCTGGCGGGTGAGCGCGCAAGCGGGCACGGTAAAACCCGGCGTCTGCGTTTGCGGGAGCGCTACCGTGACGCTCGCGCCGAGCGCCATGGCGTCAGGGGGATCCGTTAACATCAGCCGCACTCGCCAGGTGCGGGTCTGCGGGTCGGCCTGCGGACTGATGTCCCGCAGCACGGCGGTCGCGGTGATGGCGGGCTCCGTGAGTGAGGCGACTTGCCACCGGGCCTGCATCGTGCGCGAAAACCGCTGCGGATCGCTGACATCCAGCACGACGTCGCGCGCGTGGCTGGTAGCGAGTGTGAAGATGCTCTGCCCGGCGCTTACCACCTGCCCTGCCGACGCGCTGACGCTGGTAATCACGCCGTCGGCTGGCGCCGCCAGTTGCGTCCAGTCAAGGCTCTCACGCGCGTTACGCAAGGCGGCCTCGCTGCTTTTCAGCCGCGCAACGGCGCTCTGCCAGTCCGCCCTCGCGCTGTCGAGCTGGCTTTGGGCGATAGCGCCGGACGGCATTAGCTTCTGCATACGCTTAAGATTAAGCGCTGCCACCTGTTCCGCCGCTTGTGCGCCCTGGCGCTCCGCCTCAGCGCTGGCCTGCTGGTTTTCGCTGGTGGCGCGCTCAAGCGTGGCAAGCAACTGCCCCGCGTGCACCGTGGCACCTATGTCCACTTCACGGCTGGCGAGTCTGCCATCGGTACGAAAGCTCAGGGTGGTTTCGTCATGGGCGCGGATCTCGCCTGTGCGCAGGTCAGCGTGCGCCGCAGGCGAGGAAGCTGTGATGACCAGATACCGCACCGGACGTGGCGGCGCGGGCCGGTCGGTCTGATGATTGTCGCCACAACCTGTTAAGAGTGGCAGGATCGCAGCCAGCACCACTACGGGCAGCAGGGCAAAGAAAGAAAAAGCACGCGCCGCATGGAAAAGATGCTGCACGCAATGACGAAAATAATCGGTGAACGCTTCGGACATGACGCCGCTCCTTCAGGAAATCAGCGTCATTTCAGCGTGGTTGCGTCGAGATTCGTTCGTTTTTGCGTCAAGAAACCATCAAGCCAGCAATTTTTATTGGCTGGCATCGACAGTGGGCAGCGTCACGCCGATCCATAAGCCGCCCCCTTCCGGCAGTGCCGCCTGGATATCGCCGCCGTGGGCCTGGCAGATCGCACGTGCGATAGAAAGCCCCAGCCCGCTGCCGCCAGAATGGCGGGCGCGAGAAGTCTCCGCGCGGGTAAAACGCTCAAACATTACCGGCAGAAAACTTTCCGCGACGCCGGGTCCGTCATCCTGAAAATCGATCCGGTAGCCTTCTGCCGTAGCGTGCAGCCGAATATCGAGCCGCCCGCCAGGTTTGCCATAGCGCAGCGTGTTTTCCATCAATACGGTAAAGACCTGTCCGAGACGCAGCGGATCGGCGTACAGCGGCGACGCCGGTGCGGCATGGATAATCACGCTGATGCCTGCCGCGTCAGCCTGCGGCTTCAGCCAGGCGGCGCGCTCGCGCAACAGTTCATCAAGGCTTATCGCTTCACGTTCGAGGATCAACTGCCCTGCATCGGCGAGCGATAAGAGATGCAGCTCATCCGTCAGACGGTTCAGCAACTGAAGCTGCTTCATCACCATCGCCAGCTGCTGCGGATCGGACGGAAAAACGCCGTCCAGCATTCCCTGCAGGCGGCCCATCGCGGCGGTAAGCGGCGAGCGCAGCTCATGGGCCATTGCCACGTGGGAGGCGCGCAGCTCTTTTTCATACCGCGCGAGCTGGCGGGTCATGGCATTGAAATCACTCGCAAAACGCACCATTTCCGCAGGCGCTTCCCTGACCAGCTCCGCCTGACGACCGAATTCGCCCTGCGTCACCTCTTCTGCCGCCTCCCGCAACTGACTGAACTGAGCCGACAGCGGGCGGGCATATTTCAGACCCATAAAAACGATAAATGGGATCATGACCAGCACCAGCACGCTAAGCAGGAGCCAGTCGCCGGAAGCAATGGAGGGCGTGGAGTAATTCAGCCCCCACCAGGTATCCACGATGTAATGAAAACGCGCCGGATCGGCCTGCGGGTTATCCACCAGCCGGAGAAATTCGTCACGCAGCGCGGGCGGCATCCTGTGCAGATTCCAGTAATTCTGCACCGCGAAGCGCAGCCACATGCAGACGGCGATAACGATAACTGTCCCGACGGCGAGCGAAATTATGCGCCCGCAGATCCAGCGCCAGAGAGACTGATGATGGTTATTCATGGCTGGCGAAACCGGTAACCGATGCCGCGCACATTGACCAGCACCCCGCGCAGGCCGCTATTCTCAAGCTTTCTGCGCAGGTTATAGATGTGCGTGTCGACAACGCGTTCCAGCGCCTCGCTCTCCGGCAGGCAGCGCTCAAGCAGGTACTGACGGGAAAAAGGACGCGTGGGATGGCGCATCAGCTCGGTAAGCAAAGAAAATTCGGTGGGAGTGAGCTCAAGGTATGTGGTCACGCCGTCCCGGTCTGTCGTCGCGGTGATAGCGACTGTATCCACGGTGAGCGTCTCCCAGCGCAGTATTTCGTCCTGCACCGGTGCTTTGCAACTTCGACGCAGCACCGCCTGCACGCGCGCGACCACTTCGCCAGGATGATAAGGCTTCACCACATAATCATCGGCCCCGTAGCGCAGCGCGCCGATGCGATCGGGCGTATCGCCCATGGCCGTGACCATGATCACCGGAACATCGCTGCTGCGCCGCAGGGTCGCCAGCACTTCGGTGCCGTTCATGACAGGCAGCATCACATCCAGCAGCACCAGATCCGGTTTCCAGCGTTGCGCTTTTTCAAGCCCGCTGCGGCCATCTCCCGCGATCGCCACGTCGTAATTTTCACGCCGTAGATAGGCCTCCAGTACGCTGGCCGCATCGGCGTCATCCTCAATCACAAGTACCCTTTTGGTTGTCATCTGTTCACCTTGACAGTTTCTTAACAGTTTCCTGACCGTTCATTGATATGAGTGGCCCAGAATGCGCGTCGAACACGGTAGCCAGCCGTTCAGCCATACATTCTCTCGTCCAAAAGGAGACACGATGATAATACGAAACCGGGCGCTGTCCATGCTCATCCTGTTGCCAGGTATTGCCATCGCACAGGAGCCTCCGCCGGACAGCCTGACGGTGGGCGCAGCCGCGGAGTATGCGCCCCGCTACAGCGGTGACAATCATAATACGTGGTCTGGAGTTCCCGTCGTGCAGGCGAGGCACGGCGCGTTCTTTTTCGATACGGAAAAGGGGCTCGGATACGATCTGCAAACCGACAACGGGCTGTGGTTTGAACATTCACTGGGCGTGAACCTGGGGCGCGGGGAGAAAAACAGCGCCTGGCGCGAGGGTGCGAATTCGCTTAAAGGCATGGGCAACATCAAAACCGCGCTGAATACCCGCCTCGCGCTCGGCTGGTCGGTCACGCCGTGGCTGACGCTGGAAGGCCAGGCGACGCTGCCGCTCACCGACAGCCAGGGCGTACAGTATCAGACATCGTTCACACTGGTGCCCTTCCAGAGCGAGGCCGACACGCTGGCACTGGAGTCGGCAGCCCTCTTCGGCGACAGCCGCTACCTCAATACTTTTTACGGGGTCGATGCGCAGCAAAGCGCGCGCTCTGGTTATACGCCTTACCGCACCAGCGGCGGGTTTTATGGCGTCAGCAATAACCTGAGCTGGAGCCACCAGTTTGATGAGCACTGGGGTGCGACCCTCAGCGCCGGTTACACCTGGCTTGCTGATAAAGCCGACAACAGCCCGATTGTGCATACACGTAACCAGACGACCACCGCGCTGGCAGTGACATACACCTTCTGAGGGCGCTTGCACAACCGCACACTAGACACAGGTGACGCTGCGCGTGTGCTTAATGTTCTCTTAACCTGGCGAGAGCACAATGGCGGATATTTTCTGCCTGACTGTCTATTTAAAGTCATGTTTAACGCATTTTCACAGCAATTTTATACAGGTGCGGCACTATGCAGTTCAAAAACGTCATCGGAAACCTGACAGGCTGGCAACCCTGTGACGCGGCCCATTACGCGCGGATATACCATCAGTTCGGCGGTTCGATTTGTTGTCATCCTGATGTGCTGCATTTTTTAAGTCGTGAGCAAAATCTGACGCTGCGTTATTTCGCGCTCAGAGACGGTAATGAAGATGCAGGCGCGTGCTTTTCCGTCAATGGAAAGTGCAGCCTGCAGCACCGGCATTTTCCTGTTGTCTTTGATGATGTGTTATTTCCCCTGCGCGCCAATAAACGCTGCTATCTGCCGGTCACCAATAAACGCCTTTCACCCCACCATAAAGGCGCGTTTGTGAATGCGCTTTTCTCCGGGCGACTTAAGCATAAGGTTGCGTATATCAAAGAGAACATCTCGAAAACGTCGGAGAAAAAGCGCCGCAAGGAGTTTGAGAAATTCTGCGCCATGGGTGGTGTGGTGCGTGACGCGAGCCATTTTTCCTCAGAAGAGTTAGCCGCGATATATATCGAGCTTTTCACCCTGCGCTGGCAGGGAAAAATTTACTGCTTTAAATATGAAGATCTGGTGCGCACCTTTGATGCGCTGCGGCACCTGATTTTTGGCAGCGTACTGTTTCTGCATGACAGGCCCTGCGCGTTCGATATTATTTTTATGTGCAAAAACCCTGAGTGGATCTATTTCGATGATATCAATGGCGGCTACGATCCGCAGTACACCACCCTCAATCTGGGCAGTATTTTGTTATGGCTGAATACAAGTAACGCCCGCGCGTTGTGCGCCAGAGAAAATAAGACGATGCGTTTTTCGCTCGGGATCTATAAAGCGTTCTGGAGCTATAAAAAACAGTGGTGCGATATTATCCCGCTCGGCAGAACTTTTTTCTGACAGGGGCGTGAATGCAGGAAAACTGGCGCTGGCCAGTTTTCCTCACTGCTGGTCACATTTCCGGATTGAGATAACAGACGCGCAAACGGTGGCCGTCCGGATCCATCGCCGCGAAGGTATAACCGAAATCAAGCTCGACCGGGCTCTGGATCACCGTCGCGTGACGCTCCATGCACCACAGCGTATAAAAATGTTCGACCTCGTCCCGCGCCTGCACCTTAAAGACGATTTCACCCGATGGCACCGGCGCACGCTGATTCACGACCGGCTCAACCGTATAGCATGACCACAGCCCCAGCTTAAAACCGTTCTCCAGCACGAATAACGCGAACGTAGGTTGTTTCTCAACCGGCTCGCAGCCGAGCAGCGTGGAATAAAACTCAGCGCTCTTAAGGACGTTCTCAACATAGAGAATAGACATATCGGCAGTGATCATTTGGCTCTCCTTGTGTGGTGAGCCATGACAGTAACAGCGGGGTGTGACAGTTTTTGTCAGTAGGTTTTTGCCTGCTCAATCCCTTCCGCGCTCTTCCACTCTTTCAGCAATTTATAGCGCGATTGCGGACACAACTGCTCGCTAATGGCCACCTGTTGCATCCGGTCGATACGAAAATGGCGGAACGCCTGGCGCAGCTCGCACCAGCACGCCAGTACCCTGACCGCGTCAAAAAAACCCAGCGCAATCGGCCACACGAGACGCGATGACGCCGTGCCGTCTTTATCGGTATAGACCAGCTCAAGCTTTCTGCGCTGATGGATTGCGCTGCGAATATCCGTCAGAAACCGAAGGCTACCTTCATTGCCAGTCGGTGCCACCATCAGCGACGGGGAATTTATCTGCTGCGCGAGATTCTCCGGAAGAATGGCGTGAATTTTCGCCACCGCGTTACGGGCCGCGGCTTCCAGTTGCGGGTCGGTATGGCGCATCACCCAGTGCAGGCCGAGTATCAGCGCGTCAACTTCATGCGCATCAAACATCAGCGGCGGCAGGTGGTAATCGGATTGCAGGACATAACCAATCCCCGCGCTGCCTTCGATATCCACACCCTGCATTTTCAGCGTCTCGATATCGCGATAAATACTGCGCACACTGATATTAAGCCGTTCCGCGAGCGTCATCGCCGTCACCGGGTAACGGTAGGATCGCAAAAGCTGGAGCAGTTCTAAAAGCCGTTGTGTCCGGGTCATGTCGGGTCTCGGTGCTGTATGCATCGTGCGATCAGTAAAGTAAATCCAGCGGTTCTGGCCCGCGGTCGAGCCGGAACTTGCCATTATCCCCGCGAATAAAAATGGCCTGATAATGCACCTTATCGATACCGCTGATGAGATTATCCAGCTCTGAATCCGCCATACGCAGAGCGGGCGTCTTAGCCCATTGCGGCAGCGCTGGAATATCATACGTGAAGGTCGCCTGGATGCCATCGCGCTGCGGCTTAACCTCCAGCGTTTTGACGCGCATTTTTCCGTAACAGAAATCGTGATGGCGACGAAATTCTGCGCGCCCTTCCGGCGTCAGCGTCCAGCTTTCCTGAGGGCCTTCGCGCCTGCTCACGACAAGCCCGGCATCCACCAGCGCGGCCATCCGGGCGTGCAGCCAGACATCAGCGCCCTGGCGGCTCGTCACCGGCCAGGCCGTTTCGCCAAGACACAGCGACCGGGCGTTGAGCGCCTGCTGTAGCAGCGCACGATAAGGCGCGGCCTGCTGCGCCATACTGCTCGTGCTGATGAGGAGCATGGCCAGAGCAGACAGCCGCTTCAAAGAAATTTATCCATATTCAGTGTGCGAAAAGCCTCGTCCACATCGCTGTAAGCGGCGTCCGTCACGTAACTGCCGGACGGCTGCCAGAAAAAGGCCGCGACGCCCGGATCGGCGGTATTACTGGCTATCCGGTAGCGCGTGAACTTCACTTTCGTGGCATCGGTTAAATCAGTACTTTCTGAAGACTCTGCCATTTTCACCGCCCGGACCAGATAGAAAATATGATTAACCTGATACGGTTCATAGCCGCTGATTTTTGTGGTTGAGGCGGAAAGCCGAAAATCGCTCCACGTAAAGCCATCGTCATCCGGCACCGGAACAATCAGCCAGGCGTGGTCTTTCTGAATATAAACCGTGAGCGTGCTGCTGGGGTGGGAGGTATTATTGTCATAGGTGGCGCTGAAAATCAGATCGTTCGCGCCATCCTGATTGATATCCAGCGTGTTTGGGCCATCTTTCAGCGCCACGGGAACAGCCTGGCCGGCACAGACATAGCCCGCCATGAGCAGAGAGGCGATAAACAGCGCGCTCAGTTTCATCTCAATGGATCCTTTTGAAATAAGTATTGTCGGCAGAAAAATCACCTTTCGCCAGCGCCAGTCGCCTGACGAAATATAGCATGATGGAAGTTCGCTTTCTGATCCACATATCGATTGAGGATATCCTTCAGAAGCGTGCAGTTTTACCGGGGAACAGCCACGAGGAAAGGGATGAAGAAATGCTGACGAGGTTATCGGTACAGGATATGTGTGAAAAAAACCCGCCGGCAGCGGGTTTTTTAACGGCATCAGAAACGGTACTGAAGACCTGCGGTAATTGTATAGTTTTTGTTTTGCAGGCCAGCGGCATCGCCATTATCTGAAAAAGACGTTCCGGTCGCGTTATTAATCATCTGCGTACCGCTTTTCCCTTCCTCATAGCGGTTATAGCTGAACTCAGCGAAAAGTTTCGTATTCGGGAGCACATAATAACCGGCATCAACGGCGAGGCCATAGTAACGAGAGTCGTTAGATTTTTCACGGAATGTCAGATCGCGCATATAATGCTCGTCGTTATCCTTCGCGGTCACCCAGTCGCTGAATTTAAACTGCGCGTTCACTTCAAAGTCCTGATAACGATACTGACCGGTCAGGCCAATATACGGCATGCTGTATTTCTGCTGATAACCGATACCGCGGGCACCGTTCGGGAAGCTGCCAACATCATTGCCATTCGCATAGTTAAAGGAGCCGCCATAGGCGGTCCAGCTGAAACGGGTTTGTTGATAACCGGCCATAACGCCGACTTTATAATCATCCCCTTTCAGTACCCAGCCTTTCAGGTTTAAATCATATTCATTGGCATAATTCAGATCGGTATCAGGATGGCGCGAACGGTCGGTCCAGTGAGACTGATCTTCTTTTTGCCAGTCATAATCTTCCATATGCCCGTTACCAGAACTCAGGGTTGTCCAGCCGCGCGCATTCAGGGTCAGGAAAGGCCATGCATCCCAGGAAACATCGCCTTTAAGGATAAGATTATTTTTAATTTTCCAGTTCAGCTGACTGATTTTACGACCTGTACTGGAGTCATATACAAATTCTTTCGACTCCCCTGCCAGCATCCCCAGTGATGTGGAGACAGCCACGCTTTGCGCAGAAAAATCCGGCATCAGTGTTACAGAAGAAGCGGCATTCGCCGAGCCGGAAGCAGCTATCATCGCCAGGACAATAAGTTTCTTATTCATATATTATTCCATTAAATTTTTACGCACATTAAAAATGCGCGTAAAGAATATCCCTGTAGATATAGGTATTCAACCGACGCTGCAGATGACTCTGAAATATGGCAGGTTCGGCAAAAAATCTCTCAAGTTTTTAGAATAGCTGACGATAGTAGTAGGTTTACAATATTTCTGCCGGTAAAAAATTTGCTTATGGCACTTACCCGCTACCGCTACGCTTCGGGCGTTTCACTTTATTTTGTGGCTTTATTATTCGCGGGCTAATAAAATCGCGTGATGTTATATTGCGCCAGCGCCGATCGCCTGGCGCAATATAGGCTAATAACGGTTTAATGACGCCGCCGCTCGCCGCTTTTCAGCCAGCAGCGCTATCATTGCGACGACCAGCGGCACCAGCGAGCACCACAGCACGGCGTTCCAGCCCACCAGCGTCAGCAGGGCACCAGAAGAAAACGAGCCCACGATCATTACGCCAAATATCACAAAATCATTCAGCGACTGCACACGGTTTTTCTCTTCCGGACGATGGTAATCGAGGATTTGCGCCGACGCGCCGGTAAAACCGAAATTCCAGCCAACACCGAGCAAAATGAGCAACAGCCAGTAATGCCCGACCGCCGTTCCGGCAAGGCCCGCCGCGACAGAAAGCGCCGAGATTGCAAGCCCCAGTGCGGCGATGCGCGTGGCACCAAAACGGGTAATCAGCTTGCCGGTAAAAAAACCCGGCGCATACATGGCAATGACGTGCCACTGGATACCCAGGTTCGCGTCCTGGAGTGAAAGGCCATGCATATGCATCGACAGCGGCGTGGCGGTCATCAGAAAATTCATCACCATATACGCCACCGCGCCGCTGAATACGGTGCGGCTGAAGCCCGGCTGGCGCACGATGTCACGAAGCGGTCGTCCGCGTACCTGATGTTCAGGCGCGACCGGATCGGGCGCTTTTACGCCCCAGAGCACCACCGCGGACACCGCCGCCACCAGCGCCTGGGCAAGGTATGTGGCGGCAAAGGTATAGGGCGGCCAGAGATCCATCGTACCGTTGACCAGCATCGGGCCGACAATGCCTGCCGCCACGCCGCCGCCCATCACCAGCGACAGCGCCCTCGCCCGCCGTTCGCGCGCCACGCCATCGGTGGCCGCGAAGCGAAATGACACCGCGACGGCGGCATACGCGCCACTCATAAACCCGGCGATGCAAAAGAGCCAGAAGGAGCCGGTCACCACGGCAAAGGCAGCGGTCAACCCGGTCAGCACGCCCGTACTGGTACCTGCCATAAACGCCGCGCGGCGGCCATAACGGCGGGCAAGCGCGCCAAAAGGCAGGATCAATGCCGCCATCCCGACGACGAAAATCGTCAGCGGCAGCGTCGCCAGCGCCTTATCGGGTGCCATTACGTCACCGACAATCGCCCCGGTCGCGTAAAACACCACCGAATTTGCGCCCGCGAGCGCCTGGGCCGTCGCCAGCCGAAAAATATTCCTGTTCTGCTGCCCGACAGGCAGGGTGACTTCCGCACGCATTACTACTCCTTTCGTCGTGGTCGCGGGGCGACACGCTGACAGGGAACCGGTAGCGGCCCGTCCCTGTTTCGCTCGATATATCTTTACACTTTAACCATAAACTATTTTTTGAAGGCCGTTCAGTCACTTAACACGAGCCGCCGAAAAATCTTCAGAAAACCAGACCGGCGGATTATTCGACTGGTCAACTCTCCTTGGGCGTTATCTTTTTCCTTATGACCAGACGGTGAGTCGTTCTGTATCCGCATCTGCGCTATAACAGAGGCGGCGCAATTTTGAGGAAATACGTATGTTTGCAGAGACGGCGCGTCTGCGGCTGCGGCCGGTCACAGAGAGCGATGTGGACGATTTATTCCGGATTTACGGCTCTCCGGCGACCAACACCTTTAACCCGGCGGGGCCGTACCCCAACCGCGCGCACGCGGAAGGTGTGATGGATCGCTGGCTGACGCACTGGCAGGCTTATGGTTTTGGGAACTGGCGCATCGCGTTAACCACTGCGCCCGATGAGACCATCGGTTTTGGCGGGTTGAGCCTGCGCCGCTATGCGGACATGGAAATGAATAATCTCGGCTACCGTTTTGCGACACAGGCGTGGGGACAGGGGCTGGCGACAGAGTTTGCCCGCTTCGCCGTTCGCTATGGGTTTGAAGATCTGGCGCTTGAGGCAGTCTCTGCGGTAGTGCGCAGCAATCATCTGGCATCTCGCAAAGTGCTGATGCACGCAGGATTGCGCTACGTGCGTGAGATCCATGATGTCGATAACGCGCCGCCGAGCCTGCTGTACACTCTGGCTCGCGACGAGTGGCGCGCGTTGTAAGCCTTCACCCGGCGTCGTCGACCGGGTTTTCCGTGCCGTTAAGGACATTCTCCAGATACGTCGTCTGCCCGTGGCGACGCAGATAAGCCGTAACCTCACGCGCCCAGCCTTCGCCGTTGCCGAGCGTGGCGCGGCTGTGCGTTTCGGCGTAAAGGTAACGCCGGTCCCACAGATTAATTAACGTCTGATTAATGCCATCAATATTGCAGCCCGGATTGTTCGCCTGCTGTAACGCCAGCGCCCGCTGCACCCGCTCGCGCTGCGCCTCGTCCGCCGGGAACTCCCGCTCGGCGTATTCGCTCAGCACCAGGAATGACGGCGGGATCCCCTCTTCCATCGCGGCGTGCAGGCGATAATGGCCGTCCAGCACGATATAAGACGCCAGCCCGGCGACATACCAGACCAGCACCGGCGGCAGCGCGCCCTCGCGGCATTTTTTACGCCACCACTTAAGACGCCCGGCGTGCGGATCAACCGGATAACGGCCCATCAGCAGATGACCGCCCCACCACCAGTCCACCAGCCGGACGTGCTCCGGGTCAGTGAGCGAGCGAAAATCTTCGCCATAAAGCGCCCAGTCCACCCCCCAGTCGCCTGCGCTGGGGGGCGTTTTGAAATACCACTGGTCGATGTCGGGCGTGGTGTTGCGCAGGTATGACGACTGGCGTTTCGCGGGCAGCATCGGGCGCAACAGCCAGTCGCGCGGCGCCAGCAGCGGCGCGGGAGAGTCCATCAGCTGACGCGCGAAATAGCGGCACCACTCGCCCGTCCACGCGCCGTCACCCTTGCGTTTGATGGCTTCAATGTCCTCAGAGCGCACCGGCGGCAGCAGATTTTGCTGATCGGGATGCTCACGGTTGGTGACGAGCCAGACGCCGGAATAATCTTTCAGCATCGAAGCCCAGAAAAGCGTTTCGCCGCGCAGCTGTAAGGCCATCCGCCCGTGATGCCCGCTCAGCATCTCCAGCGCCAGGCCTGCGGGCGTTTCGCCCTTTACCGTCAGCGCAAGCCCCAGCCAGGCGTCGTTACGATCGTGTAAATCTTTCCACCAGTAGTGTGTCATGCAAGCTCCCTGCGTGTGTACTAAGAGACAGTGTACGGCACAGGGCAGCGAGGGCAAAACCGTTGTGAAAGGAAAAGCAGAGAGGAAAACCCGCGGCGCGTGCCGCGGGTAAGAAGGAAGAACTCAGAATACCGGCGCGCGTTTTTTCAGCGCTGCGCGATGCGGGAAGACCCACAAGCACACCAGAATCATTCCTACCAGCGTGGCAGATGCGCCGTAACGGCTGAGCTCAAGCCCGCCTTTGGCGATGGGTTTATCGAGGAAATCGCCCACCACCGCGCCGAGCGGACGGGTGAGGATAAATGCGGCCCAGAACAGCACGGTGCGCGAAATCGAGGTAAAGCGGCTCGCGAGCCAGATAACCGCCAGTGCGCCCACGAACAGCAGGATACCGCCGTCATAACCGAAGCCTTCACTGTCTGCTGTCCAGTCGCCGAGCGCCGTGCCAAGCGTCTGGGAGAACATAATCGTCACCCAGTAGAAACTTTCGGTACGCACGCTGTTAACCGAATCCACGGCAATGGTGCCGCATGTCACGCGCCAGACCAGCAGCGAAAGCACCAGCAGACTGCTCAACAACACCGTACCGCCGAGATAACCGATACCTAATGAGCGGTCGGCGAAATCTGCAAGCGTGGTGCCGACCGTCGTGGTGGCGACCACCGTGAACCAGTAGATCCACTTATTAAAGCTGTGATGGCGGATCTGCACGAACACCGCGGCGAGGAAGATCGCCGCGAAGATGAGCGTACCAGTGAGATAACCGAGATCCATGGACATCGTGACCGCGTCGCCGCCGGTTTCACCCAGCGTAGTCGCGGCGATTTTCGTCAGCCAGAACGCGGCGGTGACGGCAGGAACTTTGCTGAGCGCAGAGGTAGTGTTTTGCATAGAGTGTGCTCCGGTACGGCCCGACAGGGGCAGGATCCAGAGTGAAGTTATAGGATTAATCTTAAGGAAGACTTAAGAGCGGCGAAAGTTTTCAGCGTTTATGACAGGTGTCGCAGATGGGTGGCGATACCCCACTGAATGACGTCGCAGCGGCCGGGAGCGACGCTTAAAAGCGTATAGCTGGCATTCGGCTGCGCATAGCGCGGGAAGTTATCCGGCACGCCTTCTTTGATACAAGCCAGCGCGCCCTGAAGGATATGCCCGTGCGTCACGACGCAGCAGGTTGCGTGTGAGGTTGCGGCGAGATCATTCTGGATGAAAGACAGCAGACGCTGCGCGGCGCAGGCGAGCGATTCACCGCCGGGGGGCGTAAATAACGCATCGGTTGAAAACAGCGCTTCTGCGCTGAGAGGGTTATCACGCTGCAACTGCACCCGCGACAGGCCTTCGTAATCACCAAACGCCTGCTCACGTAATAGAGGCTCAACAGAGAGTGAGCAGCGAAAATGGCTCGCGGTGGCGTTACCCATATGACGCGCGCGACCCGCGGGAGAAGTGTACACCGCGTCAACAGAGGGGAATTCGTGCGCCAGAGCAGTCAGGAGCGCTGTGGTTTCCTGCAAGCCACGCGCCGTCAGCGCGCTGTCATGATGCCCCTGAATGAGCCCGCCGCGGTTCCATTCTGTTTCGGCATGACGGATAAGGAGGAGGTTCATAACGTCATTCCCTGCAAAAAGTGGTTCCGGTCACAGACCGCCATGCTAAAACGGTAAAGGCACCCTATTTCCGTTATGGAAAAGACAGAAGACTCGCGGAAAATTATGGGGGTAACCACTCGCCACGCTCTTTTATCTCTAACTCGCTGTTTTTGCAGAATTAAGAATCAGAGTTTCACGCTGAAATCGCCAGTTCATTCTCGGTATTTCAGGATCCAATGTGGCCAATTAGCTTTGTATCCACTGTAGAGAGTATGCAGGCGTTAAATATCCACTAAGGAGAGTAACATCCACTATAGAGAGCAAAATCCACTGTAGCGAGCATAAGAGTAAAACCTCCACATGCCGTACTCACTACAGTGGATATTCAGATCTTCCCTTTGCGGATTTTTTCCAGCAGCGCCAGCTCTTCTTTAGTCAGCATCACCATTTCGCCCTGCTCTTCCGGTACAGCGCTGTTTTCTACCGGCAACTCGTCACCGGCAGGCAGCGCGCCTGGCAGGCTTTGTGGGCGAAGTTTTGGCCTTCTGTAGTGGATATGAAAGTAGACTACCCGCCCGCGCTTGATCTCGGTGTAATCGAGATAGCCAATCTCCTTGAGCTGCTCCATCGCCTTACGCACGGTGGAGTTCTGCGTGATGGTGCGGGAGGTGAGATTCAGGCGCGCGCGCAGGCGTGCAAGCGAGACCGGCGCCGGGTTAGGCGGCAGGCTCTCAATAAACGTATACAGCGCCTGAGCGGATTCCTTACGCGAAAGCTCATTTATGGCCCGCAGCTGCAGCAGAACTTTTTTATCGAACTGGTACAGCTCAAAGATTTTCGGATCGGCCTGCAGCGTCACTTCATCCTTTTTGGCACTGTACTTGGCGGACTGCACCAGGTGCGTGACGTAATACTCCCCTTCTTTATTGCTGAAGGAGATGGTATTAGTGGCGATACGGGTCAGCGAGGCATCAAGACGTTTACGCAGCTTTGCCGACGAACGCGCCGAAGGAATACCGCACAGCTTCACGAACTCCACAAACGGCAGCGTCACGCTGTCGCCAAGCACGTTGTATTTGGCGAAAGCATGGATGATCCCGACCCAGGTTTTGAAGTCGTTATCCATGTCCAGGCGGGCACCGGTGATTTTGATATTCTCGTAGCCTTCAGATTTAACGAGCGAGAGCTGTTTCAGCTCTTCTGTCACATCCATCGAGGACATCTGCCCTTTACGGCCACGGGCGGTGGATTTCAGCGTCGGGACAAACAGGCCAAGGCGCATGAGCGCGACCGGCTGTACCGTGTTGTTACGGTTCGGCATCAGCGTGACCACTTCGCCGGTTTTACGATCCAGTTCACTGAAGGCATCGTTGATATTGATGTTCTCTTCATCAGCCACGTGCGGGGTCTCCTGTCCTGAATACCGGTGCTTACTCACCATAGTGGTTATTATCTTCGCCAGTGAGAGTATCACTCACCATAGTGGATATGTCACATGCTTATCCGCGCTGTTTACTCTCCACAGTGGATGTTTACTCACTACAGTGGTTATTTACTCTCTGTAGTGGTTGTTTTAGTTGATGGCGTGACAGGATCCAGTCATTCACTCGCTATAGTGGATAGCCCGAACGCATACAGGAACCTGTCAGTCTGTTACAGTCACCCGCAGCCAGACATAAAAGACGTACTGACGCTGTGAATAAACATGTTGATGCGCAGGAGTAACTTGACAAGAAGAAGGTGAAACCCTTTTTAATACAGTTAGTTATAAAGAGAGGGCCGTCATGGAAAAGTCCTGCGTTTTACTCGCTACAGTGGATGCCAGGCACTCTCTTCAGCCGTTACTCTCCTCACCACAGTGGTTACCCGGCTCGCCTCAGTGGATGATCTGCTCGCTATAGTGGTTATAAACTGCTGCAACCTTTTGATCGTAGTAAGAAATTCAGGAAAGGGATCTTTAAGGATCATATAAGGGATCTTATCTGGATCGAAACCTTAGATCTGGCCTGTGGATAAAATCAGGTCATATGCATCCCACGCCCCATTTAACCTCCGCTCTTTTGCGCTTCCTCAAACGAACGGCTGACGCCCGTTCGTTTTTGCGGTGAGCGCTGCTGATTCTGGCACTAACCTCTTATGACGTCAGCGATTTGAACACACGCACACAAGTACAACATTTATGTTTACCACCTGGCTTTTATGCTGTATTTTCGTTTAAATTAATAAATCCTGCATACAGTGAGTGTTGTGATGGATAATGAGCAGCAGTTAACGAAAGTTGCCGAACGTTCAGAAAGAATGCTTCTCGGGCTGACCGAGCAGATCCAGCATCAGAAAGATGAGCTTCAGGAAAACACCTTCTATCAGGTCTACGCCAAAGCGGCACTGGCCAAACTTCCGCGACTGACCCGCGCCAGCGTCGATTATGCCGTCAGTGAAATGGAAGCGAACGGATATGTCTTTGATAAACGCGCGGCGGGCTCTTCCACCAAGTATGCGATGTCCGTTCAGAATATTATCGATCTCTACCATCACCGTGGCGTGCCTAAATACCGCGACCGCCATGATGAAGCGTTCACCATTTTTGTTGGTAACCTGAAAGGCGGCGTCTCCAAAACGGTTTCCACGGTTTCCCTTGCCCATGCGCTGCGTGTGCATCCTCACCTGCTGTTTGAAGATCTGCGCATTCTGGTGATCGATCTCGATCCGCAGTCTTCCGCTACCATGTTCCTTAATCACACCCGCGCCGTGGGCACGGTCGATACCACCAGCGCGCAGGCCATGCTGCAGAACGTGTCGCGCGAAGAGCTGCTGGAAGAATTCATTGTGCCGTCGATTGTGCCGGGCGTGGACGTGATGCCGGCTTCGATTGAAGACGCCTTTATCGCCTCGCGCTGGGAAGAGCTCTGTGCGGAGCATCTGCCGGGCACCAGTATTTATGGTGTCCTGCGCCAGAACATCATCGATAAAATCGCCAGAGACTACGATTTTATTTTTGTCGACAGCGGCCCGCATCTGGACGCGTTCCTGATGAACGCGATTGCGGCCTCGGACGTTCTGTTCACACCGGTGCCACCTGCGCAGGTAGATTTCCACTCGACGCTCAAATACCTGACGCGTCTGCCGGAGCTTATCGCGCTGATTGAAGAGTCCGGCTGTCGGGTGAGACTGCAGAAAAACATCGGCTTTATGTCGAAGCTGCTCAACAAGGCAGATCACAAGCTCTGTCACAGCCTCGCCAAAGAGATTTTTGGCGGCGATATGCTGGATGTCGCTCTGCCCCGCCTGGACGGCTTTGAGCGCTGCGGAGAGTCATTTGATACGGTGATTTCCGCAAACCCCGCCACTTACATCGGCAGCAGCGAGGCGCTGAAAAATGCGCGTGCCGCCGCTGAAGATTTCGCCAAAGCGGTTTTTGACCGCATTGAATTTATTCGTATGAGCTGAGAATACTATGAGCACAAAAAGAGTCACGATTGGCCGTACACTCACCCATTCCCCGTTTAAAGAGAGCACGGACGCTGAAACTTTCACGTCAGTATTTGTACTCAGTTCCGGGCGTAAAGCCACCTTCCGGCTGGAAAGCGTCGCGCCTGCGGATGTGGCGGAAAAAACCTTCGTTCGTCAGGAAACCAACGGGCGCGAGCAGTCAGCGCTGACGCCGGAATCGCTGCGCGATATCACCCGCACCCTGAAATTCCAGCAGTTCTTCCCGGCGATTGGCGTGAAAGCGGGTGACCGTATTGAAATTCTGGACGGCTCCCGCCGTCGTGCTGCGGCACTCATCTGTCATACTGGTCTGACTGTACTGGTGACGGAAGCGGCGCTGACGTCAGAAGAGGCGCGCAAGCTCGCCAAAGATATCCAGACGGCAAAAGAGCACAACATCCGTGAAATCGGATTGCGGCTGATGGCGCTGAAAAACGCAGGTCTCAGTCAGAAAGAGATAGCCGAGCAGGAAGGGCTGTCGCAGGCAAAAGTCACCCGTGCGTTGCAGGCGGCGTCGGTCTGTGCTGAACTGCTGGCCTTCTTCCCGGTTCAGTCCGAGCTGACGTTCAGCGACTATAAAACGCTGAGCGGTGTCGAAGAGACGCTGCTGAAAAATGACATCGCACTGAAAACACTGACCGATTCCATCGCCAGTGAAGTGGATATCGTGCTGTCAGACACCGATCTGGCGGAAGATGAAGTGAAGAACCGCATCATGCGCATTATCGCGCGTGAAGGGGAGCTGCTCACGTCACCGGGCCCGAAAGACAAAGCGGTTATTTCCCCGCTCTGGCGTTTCTCTGATAAAGACCGTTTCGCCCGTAAGCGCACCAAAGGACGACTCTTCAGCTACGAATTCAACCGCCTGTCGCGTGACGTACAGGATGAACTCGACCGTGCCATTGAAAGCGTCCTGAAGAAGCATCTCTCCTGAGCGGGCTGCCTGCTCGCCATGGTGATTTCACCGTTAACTCCCTGAAATACCGTTTTTTCCTGAACGGATTTCACGGTGAAATCGCCACTATTTCCACACCTTTCTTTATTCTGCCGCACCGCATCTGGCTTACCTGTCTGCTCTCTACAGTGGATGTTTTACCATCTGTTGCTGGCGCGCGTACTGAAATTTCACGCATTTCGCCACGCTGATTATGAGGTTAAGCCTTTGATTTTAAATGTTATTTATGAGTTATTTCACGGTGAAATCGCCATGCTTATGACGCCTTTCCTGCCAGAAATTTCAGCGGACGGCGAAGGCAGAAAAGCCAGCGCCACAGGAAAAGAAGATCATTTAAGGGAGAACAGAAAGAGTTATTAACCAAAAGCTAAGGCCACACAACACGGAAAGAACGGAAATCAATAACCACTACGGTGAGCTCTGTTGGCGAGAGCTTTTTTGCGAGACATCTTCAGAAAGCAGCAATAAAAAAGGCCGCGCTCAGGCGGCCTGTGTGGTGTGGCGGTAATCAGAACAGAATGGAATAATTCAGGCCAAACGTACGACCGCGGCCTTTGTAGGTATAGAGATCCGGTGAGCCATAAGTCGGACTGTACAATCCTGGCGCGCGCTGACCCCAGACGGTGGTGTAATCCTTATCAAGCAGGTTTTCGACACTGAATGCGATTTTACCGACCGGGAGCGCATAGCTGCCGATAAAGTCCATCGTGTTATAGCCGTCGATTTTCTTACCGGCATCATCAGACACATCGAATGTCTGGGTGCTCTGCAGGCGCAGGGTCCAGTTATCCGGTGCCCAGTTAACCCAGGCGCTGACTTTAGACGGGCTGGCGCTGTCGACCGTCAGCTTTTTCCAGTCGCCGTCCACGCGGGTTTCCGATTTGATGGCGTTAAAGTTCGCACCGGTGCTCCACGCGCTGTCACTGAAGAAGTAATCGACCTGGCCTTCAAGCCCATAGATACGACGCTTGTCGTCATCCAGGGTGATGGTCATATCGGTCTTGTTAATGTTAATGGTCTTGTCAGAAACCGAGTAGTACGCCGCGAGTTGGGTACGCAGATTATCGCCGGTGTAACGCCAGCCGAGCTCATAGCTGTCGACTTTAATACCGTCCAGACGCGAGTCATTTACGTTAACGCTTTTGAGCAAACGGTAGTGGCCATTCTCAAGACGATAGGTGCCGGAGCCATAATATTTGGCGAGATCGGGCAGTTCGAACCCCTGCGAGAAGTTAAACCACAGCTGCTGACGTTCACTCAGGTGGCCGAGAATACCGGCGTTAAACAGCAGATTGTTGTAATCCGTTTTGCCGCCCGGCACGGCATCCGCAGACGTCGCTTTACCGGTGGCAATGCCCTGCTGCTGGGTATAACCGACAAAATCATCGACCTTATTCTCGGTGTACTGGTAGCGCACACCGCCGCTTAACGTGATCGCATCGATGTCATAACTTGCCTGCAGGAACGGAGCCAGGTTCGTAATGCTGTAATCCGGGTAGCGCCCGACGTTATACGCGTTATCAAGCTTCATGCCGCCGCTGGCGGCCGCTTTATTCAGATCGAAAAACTGCTGGTTGGCATTAAAGGTTTCATGCTCGGCATCCACACCATAGGTAAGAGAAAGAGCATCCAGCGGCTTGCTGTTGACTGTGAGTTTGCCGCCCCAGAAATCCGTTTTCTGTTGCGAGGCACCAATGCTGGTTACCCGCGTTTTATCGCCGTTCAGCGTCGGGAACGGGTAATAGGTCAGACTCTCATCGCGGTAGTAAATCTGCGCGACCAGATCCTGGCCCCAGGCATCAGAATTTGAATACTGCAGATTAATCAGGTGGCGTTCAGTGCCGGGCAGACGGTCTGAATCCAGATTGCCTTTGTTGTAGGCGGTGCCGTTGCCGGTGACCGCTGAGAAATTCTCGCCGAGGAACAGACCGTGTTTACCGTCGGACTGGCTTTTGTAGTATTGCGTGGTGAGCTGCAGCTGCTGGTGATCATCAATATTGAGCGTGCCGGTGCCCATCACATCCAGACGGTCAGAATACTGCAGGCCGGTCTGGGTGTTATCGATAATGGATTCATCACCGTTACCGTCGTACCAGCCGCCATAGCGCTGATAGGCTACGGACAGACGCCCGGAGGCATTGTCATTGCCGCCGCTCACCGCTGCCGCCATATTTTCATCATGATCGTTATGGCTGTTAAAGCCGGTTTTCATCCCGGTCTGGAACTCAACCTGCGTCTCCGGCTGGCCTTTTTTGGTCACGATATTGATAAGACCGCCGGTGCTGCCACCGCCGTACAGCGAGGTCGCACCGGAGATAACTTCGATGCGCTCAATGTTAAACGGATCGATGGAATCCAGCTGGCGGCTGTCGCTGCGCGATGAGTTGAGGCGTACGCCGTCGACCATCACCATCATGGAGCGGCCGCGCATGTTCATGCCGTAGTTAGTGCGCCCCTGGCTGCTGACATCCATGCCGGGGATCAGCTGTGCCAGCACTTCTTTTAACTCTTTACCGCCCTGAACCTGCTGTTCAATGTCAGCCTGTTCGATAACCCACGTGGTCTGTGCCATATCCGCCGCGCTGTGTCCGGTACGGCTGGCGGCAACCACCAGCGTCTCTTCTTTCTGCGGTGCCCCCCAGGCGGAGGCAGAAATCATGGCAAGTAAACAAGGATTCAATACCCAAAGATGATGACGCTTCATTGTTATGGTGTTCCTGAGTCTGTTAGTAGTCAGTGCTGTTTACAGGTTGAGAAACCTGGCGGGTGACCGTTTCCGGCCGGGAAAGCCACTGGATCACGCCAGGGGTGGTGCTCAGTTCAAACGGCATGTCAGGATGCGCGACATTGAGAATGCGCGCGGCCCGCCAGGCCATCAGGCTGAGCTGAGGTTCCGCAATGCCGAGGCTGTGCATTCCGGCATTGACGGCAAAAAGATGGTTTGCGCCGGGGCCGTTCCACGCCAGCGTGAAATCGGTGTTAACCCGGAAGCCTTCGCGTTCGTCCAGCTCCAGCCGATGCGCCAGCGGGGCGAGGAACGCCGGACGGGCAGGGCGATAGCCGGTCGCGAAAATCACCACATCGGTATCCAGCGTTTCCTGGCCGCCGTCCAGATGATGGCGCAGCGACAGACGCTGGCCCTGCGCCTGTGGCGTCACGCGGGTGACCGAGCGCGACGGCAGCAGATGCGCCCAGGGTTTTTCGCGCAGCACTTCAAAGCGATGGTACATGGCGCGATAGATAGCGAGCAGCGATTCGCAGGTCACGCCGTCAGACGTCATCTTCTGTTCGGCGAGCAGATCGCAGCGCGTTTTCTCATCGAGCGTGGCAAAGCTTTCAAGGTATTCCGGCGTGAAATATTCATTCGCGAACGCGGCTTCATCGAGCGCGTTGTAGTTGTTGCGGCGCGACACCCAGTTCAGCGCCGCGGGCTGGCCCCACTCGCCGCGGAAAATATTCAGGAACAGATCGGCACCGCTCTGGCCACCGCCGACGACCGTGACGCGCTTACCGGCAAGCGACGGCGTGCGCAGCATCATTTCGCTGGCGTGGAAGCAATGGTCGTTCTGCGCCGGCACGCAGTCGGGCAGATTAACCTGTTTACCGATGCCCATGCAGACGTGACGTGCGAAGAAACGATCGCGCTGGGTCACCACTTCAAACAGCCCGCTGGCCTCGTTAAAACTCACCTGCTGCACCTGCTGACTGAACGACAGATTGCTCAGGTTATCTGCCGCCCAGCAGAGGTAATCGGCGAACTCTTCACGGGACACCGTGCGCTGTTCGGTAGTCAGGAAACGGTAAAACTTTTTGCGCTGTACCAGGTAGTTCAGAAAACTGTAACGGTTGGTTGGCTCCACCGCGCTGACCAGATCTTTGAGGAAACTGGTCTGCATATGGCAGTCCGGCACCATCATGCCCGGATGCCAGGAGAAGTGCGGTTTGCGTTCAAGGAACAGCGAGCTGAAGCCGTCAAGCCCTTCGGCGAGCGCGGCGATGCTGAGATTGAACGGGCCGATGCCAATGCCGATGAAATCGTACGTTTTCATGATGCGGTCTCCCTGGTGACCAGATACAGCGGGTTATCAAGATCGGTAAGGTAATTGGGCAACATGCGGCTGCCGCCGTCATGCTCGGAGAAAGTGAGTTTGACCGGGTTGAGCACCACGCGAATGATCTGAGGTTTAAAGAGATCAAAGCGCGCGAAGCGCGCCGCCATCTCCGGGTGCGCTGCCATATAGTCCTGCAGCACGTCCGCGAGCAGGCGGTAGAAGCGGTTTTCGCTGACGCCGCACTGTTCAGTCAGGCGCGAAACAAAACGTAGCACCGTAACAAAATGCCCGGTCTGTAAATCGTGAATAATGTAATCAGCAGAAAGGCGCGCCGTGACGGCTTTGACCGGCTCCGGCAGGCTCTCCATCTCCGGGAACGTTTCATCCACCAGACGCATATCGCCCTGGAAATCCTTCAGCAGAATGCGCTGCGGCACATGGTCTTTCATCACCAGCGTCACGTTCTGGCCGTGGGCGATCAGCGCCACGCCGTACCGGCACAGCAGGTGATAAAACGGAATAACAACCACGCGGAAGAGCTGTGCAAGCCACGCTTCGGCGCTCAGGCCCGAACGGGCGATCCACGCGTCAATCAGCGGGCGTCCCGCGTTGTCGGTTTCCATCAGCGCGGCCATCAGCACGGCCTGTTCGCCGGGGCGCAGCCAGCAGGACGGGTTTTCCCGCCAGATCACGCCAAACATCTCCTGATAGCGATAGGGCGCGGTTTTCAGCGCGGCGTAACCGGTGTGCGTCACGTAACCGGCCGCAGGCTCGCCGAGGATCTGCGCGCCCAGCGCCAGCAGCGTTTTATCAGCGGCGAACTGCTGTTGCAGCCAGCGCGAGGCGAGCGGCCCGGCGGCGATGTATTTGCCGGGAATGCCGCGATAGCAGGAGGTGTTGTAAATGGTGAGCGGCAGTTTGATATCGAACGCCGAGCGGCGGCTGACGTTGGTCAGCGTGCGCAGTGACTGCTGGGCGATATACTCATCACCAAACACGCCGAGATCGATAATTTCACCACGCGCCAGCTGCGGCAGGAAATGCAGGGCGATTTTCTGCTGCCACTGCCACGGATGCAGCGGCACCGGCAGCCAGTGGTCATCCAGATGCAGCGCCTGCCAGTAGCGGGTAAACCGCTGGCGTTCGCTGTCGTCCATCGCGCTTGCCAGCAGGTTATTGATGTCGCAGTCGGCGTCGCTGCTCCAGACCATCAGGTCACGGCGTACCGCCACCCAGTGCAGGCGAAAACGGCCACGGTATTCCGGCGCGTAAGCCTTCAGCGCATCCAGCCCCCAGCCGCGACGCCCTTTGTTGAAGATAAATTTCGGATGGCCTGACATCAGGCACTGCAGTTCATCCGGATCCATATCAATGAGCGCGTCGGCGTTAAGTTCCTTGCGCGCGTCCAGCAACTGCATATCGCCCCTGAGCGTGGCATAGAGATCTTCGAGATGCTCCGCCGTCTGCGCGTCGCTCATCTTCAGCACCACGGCCAGCTGGCGCAGGGCGCTTTCAGCCTCAATGGCGCTGCCACTCTCGTTTGCGAGCGTCGCCGGGTTGATATGCAGCCAGCCCCAGATGCCGCGCTTCGCGTCAAACTTCCAGGTCTCATCGCCGAGCGCAATCGTCCAGCGTTCTGCGTCTGTCTCCTGCGCCGTCAGCGTGCGTTCATATTCCAGCTCGGCGAGCATTTTCGCCACCATCTCGCGGTTCACGCGCTCCCACAGCGAGGCCGTCATAGTCCCACCTCACTGAAGAAACGGCTGCGCTGGCTCATCACCAGCCGCGAGCGCTTGTGTGGAAAATCGAACTCTTTCACGGTTTCAAAACCGGCGACAGGCAGATGGCGGAACAGACGCTGGTTATCGAAGCGCGGTTCCGCCACCAGACGTTGTGTGCGCGGCTCGTCCAGCCACAGATAGTGGCTGAGGCCGCGCAGCCAGCTACGGATGTACTGCGCGCCGCGCCACTGCTCTTCGCCGACCAGCATATGCAGCCCGCGATCGAACGGCTGCCAGCGGTAGTGACGACCGATGCGGTCTTCCGCTGCCCAGTAAATTTCAAAATAGCCGAAGGGTTCGTCGTCGAAGCAGCCGATCAGCGGGTAGCAGTACGTGGCGTCGAGCTGCTTACGCAGATATTTTTCCTGCTCCGCCTGCGGCCCGGCCATCTCCCAGAAGGCGTTCACGCGCGGCGCGTTCATCCAGCGGGTAAAACGCTCCGCATCCAGCGCCACATCCGCCACGCGGAAACTGAGCGTGCGTTTGATTTGCGGATCGTAGCGGCGATAGACCTCGCCTTCTGGCCGCGGCGGACGCGCCGGGAACGCGAGCTGGCGCGTCTCGTCAAACTGTATTCCCGTACGTGCGGCGATGCGTTCGCCGCGCAGCCACAGCGGCAGCTGCCAGAACGTGTCGCGCGCCAGATAATCGCACTGTACGGCGTCAAACAGCGCCTGCGCCTGCGGTTCATCGCGCCACTGCGCCCACGGCAGCGTAATGCCCTTGAGCGCAGGCGCTGCGACAAAAAGCTGATCGAGCGCGGCAGTGAGCCACGCTTCCGGCAGTGCGCCCGGATGATGCAGTACGGCGCTGCCGTCAAGCCCGAGGGTCAGCGGCAGCGCGAGGTTGAGCGTCGCGCAGCGAAAACCGTAACCGTCATGAACAATGTGCGCTTCAGGCATCATGCGTGCTCCCTGCAAACGGATTGTCAAAGTTAAAGTAAATGACCGCCGGGTCGGCGATGGTGTTTTCGTTGTGATCGTGCAGATAGCAGAAGAAGTTGCCCTTGCAGTTCCAGTGGCGGCTCTCCAGCACGTAATCGAGGCAGCGGGTGTCGCGCGCGGTGGCGCGCAGTTGCGCGAGCGCGTCACGCACCAGCGCCATCAGGTTTTCTTCGCGCTCAAACCCGGCTGCACCGAGAGCAGCGGTTACCGCCAGCGTCGAGTTAACCAGCAGGTAATACGGGAAGTAGCGCAGCAGCTGGGCTTCGCTGAAGCGGTTTTCCGCTTCCGGCTCGCCGGCCTCCGCAAGCCACAGCAGCGCGCCATCGGTGAACCCGCTGCCCTGACAGTCGCGATAAATCAGCCCCACCGGCAGATCCTGCTGCATCTCCACCAGAATGTTTTGCTGATGCGCCAGCAGCACCAGGCCGTAATCGGCTTCGGCGCTGAAAAGCGGCAGCAGAATGCGTTCGCAGTACGCCTGCACCCAGCAGCGCGCCGCCTGTGCGAGCGGCAGGCTGAGGCGTTCACTGAGGCGGCGCACGGCGCAGGCCAGCAGGCTGTCGCCGCCGTCCGGCGCGGCCTGGGTCAGGCTCACCAGCACGTTGGTCTGGGTGTCTGGCGTGTCGAACAGCAGATTGACGCGCAGCGCCATCAGGCTCTCTTCCTGAATAGTCCCCTGCGTGTCGCAAAGGCCCACCCAGCCATCTTCCTGCATGACGCGCATGGTCGGATAACGCGCCTGCAACGCCTGCCAGCGGGGAGTCTGCGCCATCCGCGCCAGACGCATGCCGCGTTTCACTTCTTTTACCGACAGCGTGCGCACCGAGTTGGTGAGGCGCACGCTGAGTGAGAATTTGATCATGTCGTTATTGGTTTCGCTGTAGAGCGAACGCGAAGAACTGGTCGGCAGCCACGGCGCGCCCGCTTCGCCCAGATCGGTGAGCTCGCCCTTCTCCACCAGCGCCTGACACCACGGCTGCGCGAGCAGATACGCCGCCTGCCACGGGTGCATCGGCACCAGCCAGCGTGTATCGGTAAAGTGCTCAAGCAGCGCAGGCGCGCTCTGGGCCGCGAAACGCAGCAGACGCGTGCGCAGATCTAACTCAAGACTCTCGCCTGCCACATACGCCTTATTCACCGCAAACCAGCGCAGCGGAAAGCGCGGCGCGAAATCGGGCAGATAGCGGCGGGCTTCGGTCTCATTAAACGGCTCGTGCGATTTCGGTGCCGGGTGAAACGCATGCCCGACCAGCAGCGCCTGTTCTGCCTCTGCAAAGTTGAGCGGCTGCGCGCGAAGCGTGGCCCAGTCGTGACGCAGTTCAATCGCCTGCCAGGTATGGCGGTGGCTCTCCTGAACGCGGCGCGCAAAACGGGCCAGTACGTCATCGGTCAGTTCGCCTTTAACAGAGGGCTTCGCCAGAATGAGGCCGACAAGCTTTGTGAAATCAATGGGTTCGCAGCTATCGTTATCGCTTGCCACCAGCATTGCCGGAAACAGATACTGATGATGTTGCGTCGGAGAGAAGTAGCGCAGCGCAATGCGGATTGCCTGCGTTTCAGAGAGTGGTAAATGGATCTGCGCCGGCTCCTGCGGTAATGCGCCGGGGATCAGTTGCCAGTCCCGGGTTTCACGCAGCAGCGCGTTAAGAAAACACTGAGCCGCGACATCTGTTGCGGCAGGGCGGGGCAGGGAAACCATAACAAACACATCCTTTGTTGATAATGATTATCGTTATGATAGGGATTCTATTTACAGTGGCAACTATTTTTGCAATATTTGTTTTCATTAATTTCATAATTCCCTCATCTTTATTGACAATATATTTACCTGCTTATGGATGCTTCTTCTCACGCTGTACACGCCCGCCGCACAGGACAATCGCTCTGGCCGCTGGCGCTGTGCGCGGGTCTGCTCGGGATCGGGCAGAATGGTTTGCTGGTGGTGTTACCCCAACTGGTGCAGATGACGGGACTGTCGCTCTCCGTCTGGGCCGGCCTGCTGATGTTCGGCTCGATGCTGTTTCTGCCCGGCTCGCCCTGGTGGGGACGCCAGACGGAAGTGCGTGGCTGTAAATTTGTGGTCGTGGCGGCGCTCGGCGGCTATCTGCTGAGTTTCGCCGTCATGGCGCTGGTGGTCTGGGGGATGGCGCGCGGCGTGGTCGGCGCTGCCTCAGGGCTTGCCGGGCTGATTGTCTCCCGCGCGCTTTACGGTCTGACGGTTTCCGGCATGGTGCCCGCCGCGCAGACGTGGGCCATGCAGCGGGCGGGCATGGAGCACCGGCTCGCGGCGCTTGCGTCCATCAGTTCCGGGCTGAGCTGCGGGCGTCTTATCGGCCCGCCGCTGGCCGCCGCCGCGTTAAGCGTTCACCCGCAGATGCCGCTCTGGCTGATGGCGCTCGCGCCCTTTATCGCGCTGCTGCTGGTGGCGCGCCAGCATAACGATCCGCCGCTCGCGCCCGTGGCGCACCAGTCGGCGCGCCTGCGTGCGGATATGCTGCCTTTCCTTTTGCTCGCGTTACTGCTGGCCGCTGCGATCAGCCTGATGCAGCTCGGCTTGTCGCCGCATCTGAGGCCGCTGTTTCATGGCGATCTCCGTGCCGTCAGCCATCACGTGGCGCTGCTGTTAAGCCTGGCGGCGGCGAGCACGCTACTGGCGCAGTTCCTGGTGGTGCGTCCACAGCGCCTTCAGCCGCGCGCGCTGTTGCTGGCGGCGGCGGTACTGATGGCCGCCGGTCTGCTGCTGATGATCCTGCCGGGGCTTATTACCTTTTACGCCGGTATCGCCGTCACCTCTTTCGGCGCGGCGATGGCGACGCCTGGCTATCAGGTGTTGCTGAATGACCGTCTCACCACCGGTAAAGGCGCGGGCGTTATCGCCACCAGCCACACGCTCGGTTACGGTGCCAGCGCCCTGCTGGTACCGGTGATTTCTCTCTGGTTCGGCGAGCACATGCTGATTGCCGCCGCTTTTATCACTGCCGCGCTGTTTTTACTGTTAAGCATCGGCGTCTGGCGTTACGCCGCGCCGCAGGAGCCCACCGTATGACCGCCAGTTACCGCATTTTCAACGTGACGCTGCGCCGCCGCATTGCTGTCACCCCTTCGCTGCTGCGCTGCGTATTTACCGGCCCGGACGTGGCGCACATGAAACATGAAGCGCCCGATCAGCGTATCAAGCTGATGTTCGCCAGACCCGACGGCAACACCGCCCGGCTGCCGGTGAGCGACAGCTGGTATCAGGATTATCTGGCGCTGCCGCGCGAGCGGCGGCCTTTTATGCGCACCTACACGTTGCGCGCGCTGCGCAGAGAGGCGTGCGAGCTGGATGTCGAGTTCGTCCTGCACGGCGACAACGGCCCGGCGTCGCGCTGGGCGATGAACGCCAGACCCGGCGATACGCTGCAAATCGTCGCGCCGGATCGTGATTTCCCTGGCGACAGCGGCGGCTATGAATGGATCACTGACGAGGCGCTTCGTCAGGCGCTGCTGGTGGCCGATGAAACCGCGCTGCCCGCCGCGCTCGGCATCCTTGAACAGCTCGCGCGCCAGCCTGCGCCGCCGCGCGTCCAGGCGTTTCTGGAAGTGCCGCTGGCGCAGGATATCCAGCCGCTGCGTTACCCCTTTGCCGATATTCACTGGCTGGCGCGTGATGAAAACGCGGCGCATGGCGAGCGCCTGCTGGAAGCGGTGAAAGACGCCGCGACGCTGCCCGTCAGCGAGCAGGTGTCGGCGCAGATGACCGAAGATGACGATGAAGAGACGCTCATCTGGCAGCGCGCTGGCGGGGCAGGGGCGTTTCGCGCCTGGGTGGCGGCCGAATCCGGCGCGGTGAAACGGCTGCGTCACTACCTGACGCGCGAGCGCCAGCTCGATCCCGCCCGTGCCTGTTTTATGGCGTACTGGTCGCGCGGTAAAAGCCACGTATAATGCCGTTTTACAGCTTTAATGCTGTATTCTGCGTTTAACACCCTTTACGCTGTAATTGCATGCTACAGCCTGAAGGGTGTAAAATAGAGAATACAGCTTATCGTATGTATCTGAAGGTGCGACCAGCAAGATGAACACCCGGTATCCACTGAAAACGCTCAGCCAGCTGCGCCCGCTGCTGGTGGGCTTTCGTAAAAAACAGGGGCTGACCCAGAAAGAAGTTTCGGCGCGGCTTGGCGTCACGCAGCAAACCTATGCGCGGCTGGAGGCGAACCCCGAGACGGCCAGCATTGAGCGCCTGTTCCGCGTCTTTAACGTGCTGGGCATTGAGATGACGCTGTGCGAAACGCAGGCGGCGGAGCCTGACGCGCCTGCGTGTGACGATTCGCCTGCCCACCGCGAGGCGTGGTAATCATGCGCCGCACGTCGCGTTTAGCGCTCTGGATGAACGGCCTGCCGGTCGGTTACTGGGATAAACACAACGGCGAAGACCGGCTGACCTATCTGCCGGAGTGGATTGCCGATCCGCAGGGCAGGCCGCTGTCGCTGTCGCTGCCGTTCACGCCCGGTAATCAGTCATACCGTGGCGCGCAGGTGCGCGATTACTTCGACAACCTGCTGCCGGACAGCGAAAACATCCGGCGGCGGCTGGCGATGCGCTACCGGGCGCAGAGCCTGGAGCCGTTCGATCTGCTGGCGGAGCTGGGACGCGACTGTGTGGGCGCCATCCAGCTGTTGCCCGCCGGTGAAGCACCGGAAGGGCTTTTTACCATCCGCGCCCGTCCACTCTCCACAGTGGATATTGCCGCGATGCTGCGCCACACCGCAGAGGCGTTCCCCGGCCAGCATGGCGGCGAAGAGGAGCTGCGCCTCTCCATTGCGGGCGCGCAGGAGAAAACCGCGCTGCTGTGGCACGAAGGCCAGTGGTGCCTGCCGGAGGGCAACACGCCCACCACGCATATTTTCAAACTGCCGCTGGGGCTGGTGGGCAATATGCAGGCGGATATGCGCACCTCCATTGAAAACGAATGGCTCTGTGCGCAACTGCTGGCGGCCTGGGATATTCCGGTCGCGCACACGCAGATGGCGCAGTTCGAAGAGCAAAAAGTGCTGATTGTCGAACGCTTCGACCGGCGTCTTTCGGCCGATGGCCAGTGGTGGCTGCGTCTGCCGCAGGAGGATATGTGCCAGGCGCTGGGCGTCTCGCCGCTGCGTAAATATCAGGCCGACGGCGGGCCGGGCATCGGGGATATCATGACCATCCTGAGCCGTTCAGAAAACGCGCAGGCGGATCGCGCGAATTTCTTCCGCGCGCAGATTATTTTCTGGATCCTCGCCGCGACCGACGGCCACGCCAAGAATTTCAGCATTGCGCATCTGCCCGGCAACCGCTACCACCTGACGCCGCTTTACGACGTGCTCTCCGCCTGGCCGGTCATCGGGCCGGGTAATAACCAGATTGCGTGGCAGAAGTGCAAGCTGGCGATGGCGGTGCGCGGCGGCAGTAACTATTACCACCTGAGCCAGATCCGCCGCCGTCACTGGCTGCGCCAGGGCGAGCTTGCCGGGCTGTCGGCGGCGCAGGTCAACGACATGATTGATGCGCTGACAGCCAGCGCGCCTGCGGTGTTCGCGCGCGTGGCCGACGCGCTCCCGGTGGATTTCCCCGCCTCTCTGGCCGACGTTATTTTTAACGGCATGCGCCAGCAGTGCGCGCGCCTCGCGGCCGCATAATCTCTCATCCTGCGCCGTTTCGCACGCGGCGCGGATACCTCTTCTTCTGACGCGCCCCGCCGCGCGTCCCGGCACTTCTCCGGTAATGGTCTATGATTGTTCACGTATGCCGCCAGGGTCGGGACAATCCGTTATCCGTTGTACCTCCCAGGCAGAAAACCGCTTTCACACAGGCGGCCTGCGCGCTACCGGCCCGCTGCGGCACCCGGATCATGCTTTCACATTCACGTTCCTGAGGCGCGCCCCGGGAGCGGAAATCGCGCGATCGCGCCACTGCTCACTTCTGGATTAAATGAGGTAACAGAATGGAGTCAACATTCCTGAAAAGTTGGGGTAGCGAATATGCGGCGGACGGCGCCGCTCGCTTCCGTCTCTGGGCGACCGGGCAGAAGCGCGTGACGCTGCGCCTCGCGGGCCAGGATTTGCCCATGACGCCGACAGGCGATGGCTGGTTTGAACGGGAAGTACCGGGCGTCGCACCCGGAACCGAATACTGTTTTGTGCTGGAAGACAGCATGACCGTGCCGGACCCGGCTTCACGCGCCCAGAAAGCGGACGTGAACGGGCCGTCGCTGGTTGTCGATCCCGCCGCGTATCAGTGGCAAACCACGGACTGGCACGGCCGCCCGTGGGAAGAGACGGTCGTCTATGAGATGCACATCGGCACATTCACGCCGGAAGGCACTTTCCGCGCGGCGATTGAAAAGCTGCCGTATCTGGCGCAGCTTGGCGTCACGATGCTGGAAGTGCTGCCGGTGTCGCAGTTCGGCGGTAACCGCGGCTGGGGTTACGATGGCGTGCTGCTTTACGCGCCGCATTCCGCCTACGGTACGCCGGACGATTTCAAAGCGTTTATCGACGCCGCCCACGCTCACGGGCTTTCCGTGGTGCTGGATATCGTGCTCAACCACTTCGGGCCGGAAGGCAACTATCTGCCGCTGCTGGCACCCGATTTCTTCCACAAAGAGCGCATGACGCCGTGGGGCAACGGCATCGCTTATGACGTCGACGCGGTGCGTCGCTACATCGTCGAAGCGCCGCTCTACTGGCTGAAAGAATACCGTCTCGACGGCCTGCGTTTTGACGCCATCGATCAGATTGAAGACACCTCAGCAAAACATGCGCTGGTTGAAATCGCCGAGCGCATCCGTGCGGAAATCACCGACCGCCCGGCGCATCTCACCACCGAAGACAGCCGCAACGTGATTTTCCTGCACCCGCGTAACCCGGACGGCAGCGCGCCGCTGTTTACCGGCGAATGGAACGACGATTTTCACAACGCCATCCATGTGTTCGCCACCGGCGAAACGCACGCCTATTACCAGGACTTCGCCGAACAGCCGGAAAAACTCGTCGCCCGCATATTGACGGAAGGTTTTGCCTATCAGGGCGAAGTCTCGCCGCAGAGCGGTGAGCCGCGCGGCGTGGACAGCACCGGCCAGCCGCCGGTCGCCTTCGTCGATTTTATCCAGAACCACGACCAGGTCGGCAACCGCGCCTGGGGCGAGCGCCTGATTGAGCTCGCGGGAAGCGACCGTACCAAAGTGTTGCTCGCCACCCTGCTGCTCTCGCCGCACATTCCGCTGCTGTTTATGGGCGAAGAGTACGGCGAAACCAACCCGTTCCTGTTCTTTACTGATTTCCACGGCGACCTCGCAAAAGCCGTGCGCGAAGGCCGCGCGCGTGAATTTGAAGGCCACGGCGACTGGGACGGCGACAGCGTGCCGGACCCGAACGCGCAGCAAACCTTTGAGATGTCGAAACTCGACTGGCAGAAGCCGGAAAGCGAAGAGGGGAGGGCGTGGCTTGCGCTCACCCGCGAGCTGCTGACGCTTCGCCGTGAGCATATCGTGCCGCTGCTGTCCACGGCGGGCGGCCACAGCGGGCGCGTTATCGACACCGCGCCGGGCTTTGTGGCGGTGAGCTGGACCTTCCCGAAAGGCACGCTGTCGCTGGCGATCAATATCGGCGAGCGCCCGCAACCGCTGCCGGAAATGCCGGGCGATACGCTGTTCGCCTGGCCGCAGGCTGGCGACGAACTGCCTGCTAACAGCATTCACGTTCGCCTGGCGAAAGGAGACGCGCAATGAGTATTCCCTCTTCAACGTACCGCATTCAGTTTCGCAACGGCATGACGTTTGACCGCGCGGCGGGCCTGGTGCCTTATCTGAAGCGGCTTGGCATCAGCCATCTGTACGCGTCGCCGGTGTTTACCGCCACCACCGGCTCCACCCACGGTTATGACGTGACCGACGCTAATGAAATCGAGCCGTCCATCGGCGGGCGCGAGGGCTTTGACCGCATGGTGCAGGCGCTCAAAGCCGCCGGGCTGGGGCTGATCCTCGATATCGTGCCCAACCATATGGCGGCGTCGCTGGAAAACCCCTGGTGGCGCGATGTGATTGAACACGGCGAAAAAAGCCGTTACGCCCGCCATTTCGATATCGACTGGACGCGCCGCCTGACGCTGCCGTTCCTGGGCGACACGTTTGAGAACGTGCTGGAGAACGGCGAAATCAGTATTAAGGCCGATCCGAAAACCGGCAAACCCGCGCTCGCCTATTACGACAGCTACTATCCGCTCAACCCGGAGACCTGGCAGGGGCGTGAGGCGGACGTGCTGGCCATTACTGATAAACAGGCGATTGCTGAGCTGCATGACCGCCAGCCGTACCAGTTAATTTCCTGGCGTGACGCGCCGCGCTCGCTCTCCTACCGCCGCTTTTTTGAGATAACCGGGCTTGCGGGCGTGCGCGTTGAAGATGACGCCGTGTTTGACAACAGCCACCGGCTGATCCTCGAACTGGTGCACGCCGGCGCGGTGGATGGCCTGCGGGTGGATCACGTCGACGGCCTTGCCGATCCGAAAGCGTATCTGGAGCGGCTGCGCGAAAAAGCCGGGCCGGATTGCTACATCACCGTCGAGAAAATTCTCGGGAAGGGCGAGCAGATCCCCGACGACTGGCCGATTTCCGGCACCACCGGCTATGAATTTATCGCCGCGCTCTCGGATGTGCTGGTGGATGACGCGAAGCTCGACGATCTCAGCAAGGCGTATCACGACGTGGTCGGTCAGGAAGTGGATATGTCTGCCGAACTGCGTGACGCCAAGCTGCTGATGGCCGACCGGAATTTTGAAGGTGAATTCACCACGCTGCTGCGGCTCGCAACCCGCATTGCACAGCAGGAAGGCGTGACGCTGGAAGAGCCGGTGCTTCGCGGCGCGCTGCGTGAGTTGCTGGTCGCGTTTCCGGTGTATCGCACCTACGGCACCGCGCAGGGGCTGACGCCCGCCGACAGCGCGCTGCTGCAGAAAGTGGTCGCGAAAGTGCAGGCCAGCGAGCACGCGCCGGATGCGCAGGCGCTCGGGTTTCTCGCCGATGTGCTGGCCGGCAACCTTTCCGGCGGCTCACTCGCCGACGCCGCCACGTTCCGCACCCGTTTTCAGCAGCTTACCGGCCCGCTGATGGCCAAATCGGTGGAAGACACGCTGTTTTTCCGCCAGAACATGCAGCTTGCGCTCAATGAAGTGGGGGCTGAACCGCTGCCGCGCACCTACTCAGCAGATCGCTTCCATAAAGAGATGAAGCTGCGCCTGGCGCATCAGCCGGACGCGCTTACCAGCACGTCAACCCATGACACCAAACGCGGCGAAGACGCCCGCGCCAGGCTCTATGCGCTCACCGAAGCGCCGCTGTTTTATGCCGAGTGCGTTGCGCGCTGGCGTCAGCTCAACCAGACCAAAGTGGTGTTCCTCAATGACGGCACCGCGCCGAAGGGCGCCGATACCTGGATGCTCTATCAGGCGCTGGCGGGCGTCTGGCCCGCCACGCTGAAGCCGGATGATGCCGCTGGCCTGAAGGCGCTGGAAGAACGCTTCCTGGGCTTTGTGGAAAAGGCGCTGCGTGAAGCGAAGCTGCGCACCGACTGGGCGGACACCAACGACGCCTATGAAAAAGCGGTGCTGGATTACGCACGCCATATGCTCTCGCCGGACAATCAGGATTTCCTGAAGGATTTCCACGAGGCGTTGCAGCCGTTTATCCGCGCGGGGCTGGTGAACAGCCTGACCCAGACGGCGCTGAAGCTGACCGCGCCTGGCGTGCCGGATATCTACCAGGGCAGCGAAGCGCTCAACTTCAGCCTGGTGGACCCGGATAACCGCCGCGAGCCGGATTTCATCGCGCTCGACAGTATGCTGGCGCCGCAGGCGAATCTTGCTGCCACCTCGCAGGACTGGATCAGCGGGCGGCTTAAGCAGCATCTGATCGCCCGTGTCCTGCACCTGCGCCAGCAGAATCCAGCGCTGTTCCGCCACGGCGATTATCTGCCGCTTCACACCGAAGGCGAGTTCGACAGTAACGTGATTGCTTACGCCCGCACGCACGGCGATGACGCCATCATCGTGATAGCGCCGCGGCTGATGTTTACCGCGCTTTATGAAAGCGCGTCGCTACCGGCCCGTGCAGGCTGGCACGACACCCACATCGTGCTGCCAGCGACGCTCACGCAGCGTCGCTGGCGCAACGTGCTGACCGGCGAGACGGTAACGCTCGCCGATCGGATAAACCTGGAGACAGCCGACGGCTGCTCGTCCGTGATACTCATAACCGACTGATTCCATGCAAATAAACATCATGAATCGTGGTAGTCCTGAACATTTATGGTCCGGAGGGAGAGGGAGATATGTCAAACGGTAAGGCTTTTGAAATCACGGCGGGATGCAGTTATCCCCTCGGCGCAAATTACGACGGCGAGGGGGTGAACTTCGCGATTTTCTCCGCACACGCCGAGCGCGTGGAGCTGTGTCTCTACGATCCGAGCGGCAAAAATGAAATCGCTCGTCTGACGCTGCCGGAATATACGCACGAAGTCTGGCACGGCTATGTGCCGGGCCTGCAGCCCGGCGCGCTGTATGGCTACCGCGTACACGGGCCGTACGATCCGGAAAACGGTCATCGCTTTAACCCGAACAAGCTGCTGGTCGACCCGTACGCGCGCGATCTCGTCGGCAATATCGAATGGAACGAGGCGCATTTTGCCTACGACCTGCTGCACGAAGATAAAGATCTCACCTTCGATGAGCGCGATAGCGCGCCCTATATGCCGAAGTGTCGCGTCATCGATCCGAACGAATTTGACTGGCAGGATCAGAACCGGCCAACCATCGCCTGGCCACACGCGGTGGTGTATGAAACTCATGTCAAAGGCTTCACGCAGCTCAACCCGGCGGTGCCGCCGGAGCTGCGCGGCACCTACGACGGTATGGGGCATAAGGCGACGGTGGATTACATCAAGAGCCTGGGCATTACCTCTGTTGAACTGCTGCCGGTGCACTGGTTCCCGGACGATCAGCACCTGCTGGATAAGGGGCTGAAAAACTTCTGGGGCTACAATTCGCTCGGCTTCTTCGCGCCCGCCTCGCGCTATTTCGGCCCGCGCGGTATTCAGGGTTTTCGCGATATGGTGCGCGCCTACCATGACGCCGGTATCGAGGTGATCCTGGATGTGGTCTATAACCACACCGCCGAAGGCAACGAGCTTGGCCCGACGCTCTCGTTCAAGGGCATCGATAACTTCTCTTATTACCGCACGCTGCCCGATCAGCACCGCTATTACATCAATGATACCGGCACCGGCAATACGGTGAATACGTCGCACCCGCGCGTGCTGCAGATGGTGATGGATTCGCTGCGTTACTGGGCGGAATCGATGCATATCGACGGTTTCCGTTTCGATCTTGGCACCATTCTTGGCCGCGAACCGGAAGGATTTGACCAGCGCGGCGGCTTCTTTGACGCCATCATGCAGGATCCGGTGCTCTCGAAAGTGAAGCTGATTGGCGAGCCGTGGGACATCGGCCCTGGCGGCTACCAGGTGGGCGGCTTCCCGCCGGGCTGGGCGGAGTGGAACGACAAATACCGCGATACGGTGCGTGAATACTGGAAGGGCGATAACGTCTCGACTGATTTCGCGGCGCGCCTGCTGGGCTCCGGCGATCTCTACGATCAGCGTGGCCGCCGTCCGTGGGCGAGCGTCAACTTTATTACCGCCCATGACGGCTTCACGCTCAACGACCTGGTGTCGTACAACGAGAAGCACAATGAGGATAACGGGGAAGACAACAACGACGGCCATAACGATAACCGCTCGTACAACTACGGCGCGGAAGGCCCGACGGACGATGAAGGCATCAACGCGGTGCGTGAGCGCCAGAAACGTAACTTCCTCGCCACGCTGTTGTTCTCCCACGGTACGCCGATGCTGCTGGCGGGTGACGAGTTTGGCCGCAGCCAGATGGGGAATAACAACGGCTACTGCCAGGACAGCGAAATTTCCTGGGTACACTGGGAGAACCTGCCTGAAAGCGCCGAGGCGCTGCGCGAATTTACCCGTAAGGTGATTAAGCTGCGCGCCGAACAGCCGCTGCTGCGCCGTGAAAACTGGCGCGACGGGATGGTTATCGAGTGGTTCAACGCGGGCGGCGGCTATCAGCAGCCGGAGCAGTGGGACGAAGGCTCGACGCTCGGGGTGTACATCGGCAGGCCCGATCTGGAAACCGAAGAAGGTATCTGGCACGACGTGCTGATGCTGTTCAACCCGTTTGAAGGCAACGTGCCGTTCCGCATTCCGCAGTTTGGCGAAGGCGGCTGGGTGCTGGAGCTGACCACCTCCGACACCGCGAATCACGGCCTGGTTATCACCAAAGAGAAGGATTTCGAGCTCGAAGGGCGCAGCATCGCGCTGTTCAGACGTCCGTAATGGCGATGCCATAAAACCAACGGCGCAGGGGTTATCTTCTGCGCCGTTTTTTTATGGCAGATTAAAACGCCACGTTCATGCGCGCCATGATGGTCTGGGCGCGTGAACCTCTGTCATCCAGCCCCAGCGTAACCTGATACGCAAGCCCGGGCGTGACGCCATTCGGTAGCGCCATATCAAGCCCGACGCCAAGCGCCAGCGTCTGGCGATTTTGCTCATACAGCGACATGCGCCAGGTGTCGTTGCCGGTGTCGGCATACCCGACGCGCGCGCTGCCGGTGTCATTCATCAGGCGTGAATACTCCACGCGGCTTTGCAGACGAAGATCGCCCCAGCTTACCGGTACACGGTGTTCGGCGCGCAGGCCCGCGCTGCCCGTCACCTGCGAAAAACGCTGCGGCGTGAACGCCAGGTTATACATGCCCGCGTCCGATTCGCTGTAGCGCTCCAGATGCGTCTGTGAAATCTGTACGCGGCCATACGGCGAGACGAGACTCTGCGGCAGGCGGAATTCGTAGCCGGAGGTCAGCGCGCCAAAGACCTGGCTGCCGGCGCGGCTGCCGCGCGCATACACATCTGTTTCACTCACGTGGCGTTTGCTGTCGAAATCGAGGCGGCTGTAGCCTAACAGCCCGTCGACGAAAACCGCGTCCGGGTGATAGCTCGCATAGAGCGCGGTGCTCAGTGAGCGGCCATTGCTGCGGGTGCCGGTGTCGCCGATATCGCTGACGTCGCGCCCGAACCCCATCCCCACACCTGCCGTCACGGTGGGCGTGAAGCGGTAATCCACGCCGGTGCTGACGCCCACCAGCGTATGGCTCAGGCGCATCGTCGCGTCTTTATCGCGCCCGAAATCGACATAGCCGCCCGTCCAGTAAGAGAGCCGCTGGCCAGGCGTCTGCGTGCCAAATGGCAGCGCAGGCGGCAGACTGTTCTGCGCATCCAGCTGCGCCTGCTGCTGAAGCGCGGCGTTCCAGAGATCGGTATCCAGCCCGCGTTCCGCCGGCGAGGAGGGCAGGGCGAAGTGGACGCCATTCAGACTGGACGGTACGTCTTCGCTGCCGTGCAGCTGTTCAAGGCGATCGTTGAAGTTACGGATCTGCGCGCGGGCGAAGTTTTGCGCCGCCTGGTACTGCGCGCTGACGGTGCCCGTCACGCTGGCGTCTTTCGACGGATCGGGGCGTGAGGCGATGGAGAACGTAATGGTCGCAGGTGACGTAATGCCCGAAGCACTTAACAGCACATAGCGTAGTACAACGGTGCCGCTGGCCTGCGGCGCGGCGGTAAATGTCAGTTCGTAATCGCCCCCCTGCGGCTGGATGCTGGCCGTGCCCTGGCGTTTATCCGGGGCTGTCAGCAGACGCGCGCCGGTGAACGGGCCGCCGGTGGCACCGCGCGTGAGCGACACGCGGGTAACGCGCCCGGCAGAGAGCGACGCGCTTTGATCCACCGCCTGCGCGGCGGCGTTAATGTGCAGCGTGTAGGCCGCGTGAACCGTGGCGCCGTTCGCATCGGTGGCTGACAGCGTAAAGGCGCTGTCGCCTGCCACGCCCGGCGTGCCTTTCAGGAGGCCGTCGGAGAAAGTGAGCCCTGCGGGCAGCGAGCCGCTCAGCTGCCAGCGATATGGCGCTGCGCCGCCGCTCACCGCGAACGTCTGCGATAAGGCAGTGCCAACGGTGCCGGAGGGGAGCGCGCCCGCCGCTGGCGTCATCACGAGCGTGGCGGCAGGCGGTGCGCCGTTCGAGACCACCAGCGTATAGGTTACGGTGGAAGAAACGCCGCTGGCATCCTGCGCGGTCAGCGAAATGCTGAAACTGCCGGACGTGGTGGGCGTACCGGAGAGCGCGCCGGTCGCGCTGTTCTGCGTGATACCTGCCGGCAGGCCATGCGCAGTCCAGATATAAGGCGCTGTGCCGCCGGTGACGGAAACGTTCTGCGACCAGGCGCTGCCCACGGTAGCAGGCGTGAGCGCGCCGCTGGCGGGCGATATCGTCACGGCCGCGGGCGCGGTAATGGTCAGCGATGCTGTGGCGTTCGCCGAGGTGCCCGCGCTGTTACTGGCGTTGTAGGTAAAACTGTCGCTGCCGCTATACCCGGCCAGCGGCGTGTACGTAACCGTCGTGCCGGAAATCATCAGCGTGCCGTGCTGCGGCGCGCTAACCAGATTCACCGCCGTCGCGGTACCGCCGGAGAGCGTGAGCGCAATGGGGTTATCCTGACTGTTGGACGCTACCTGCGCGCTGACGTTACCCGCCACGGGCGTCTGCTCGTTGCGCTGGATAACAACGCTGTAGTTTTTGGTGGTGCCATCTTCGGCGGTCACGACGATCGTGAGGGTATTGGTACCCACGCTCAGGTTGACAGAGGGCGATGCGGAGCCGGAAGACACAACGTTGCCATTCACGGTGACGGTGGCGGCGGTGTGGGTCGTGACCGGCGTCAGCGTCACCGAGGAGACCGCGTAATCGACCGTCGCGTGGTAGCTGGTGTTGCTGGCTGAGAAGCCAGGCGAGAGCGCGCCGCCGGAAAACGAGAGCCCGCTCAGCGTGGCATCGGAGGAGAGCGTGACCGCCGCGGTACAGGAAACCGTCACCGGGCTGATAAAGCCGTTGGCCGTTGAGACTTTTAACCAGAGTCCGCCCGCCGTGAGCTGTGCGCCGGTCAGCGTGGTGCTGAAACTCCCCGCATTGCCGTCGGAGCTGTAATGCACCAGATAATGCTGCGAGAAGTCACGGGATTGCATGATGACGGTATCCGCATTCATCGGCAGGCCGCCTGTACCCGCGCCACTGTCGGTAAACGAGACGGTGAGGGTTTCATCTGCGCTGAAACTACTGGCGTTGTACGTGCTGAGGCCGGAACTCACCGGGCTTGCCGCGTTCAGCGCCGTGCACGCGGTGGAAAGCGCGCGGGCAGGGGAGAGCGACACTGCGAACAGCACGGCAAAAACAAAGAGGAAACAGACCGCTTTCAGCAGCCCGGAAACGTGACGCGCCATCAATCACCCGCCGTGAAATTATTAAAATGACTGGATTATCACGCAGCGTAACATTGCGCAGGGGGCAGCGATGGGCCGATATAACGGGGTTTTCGGGGATAATTAGCGGCGTAGGCGCAGGCGCTTATTCGTGCTCTTTGGGCTGCTCGTCTTTTTTCAGCGGATCGCCCTCGGGCATACGAAACAGCGGCTTGTGTTTGAGCGAAGGAATGGCATTTCTTCCTTCCGGCGGCGGATTACGGGTTGGCCAGTACAAAATAAGATCGGAAATCAGTTCCAGCAGATAATGCATAAGCCCTCCGGCGGTAAACAGCAGTACGCATCATAGCGAAAAACAGGGCGCATTGATAATGCGCGGGGTCAGCGCTTGACCCATGACAAGGCGCTGAACCACCCGGCCTTCTTATAATCGCGCCCTCAATCCTTCACTGGTGTGATGCTATGGCTTACCAACTAAATCTGAACTGGCCGGAATTTTTAGAAACTTACTGGCAGAAAAAACCTGTCGTACTGAAACAGGCGTTTGCAAATTTTATTGACCCGATCACGCCGGACGAACTGGCCGGGCTTGCGATGGAGCCGGAGGTCGACAGCCGCCTGGTGAGCCACAAAAACGGTAAGTGGCACGCCAGTCACGGCCCGTTTGAACATTTCGACGGGCTGGGTGAAACCGGCTGGTCGCTGCTGGCGCAGGCGGTGAACCACTGGCACGCGCCCTCCGCCGAACTGGTGCGTCCGTTTCGCGTGCTGCCGGACTGGCGTCTGGACGATTTAATGATTTCGTATTCCGTACCGGGCGGCGGCGTCGGCCCGCATATCGATCAGTACGACGTGTTTATTATTCAGGGCATGGGCCGCCGGCGCTGGCGCGTGGGCGCCAAGCTGCCGATGCGTCAGTTCTGCCCGCATCCGGCGCTGCTGCATGTCGACCCGTTCGAGCCAATTATCGATGAAGATCTTGAACCTGGCGATATCCTCTATATTCCGCCCGGATTCCCCCATGATGGCTTCACCCATGAAACGGCGCTGAATTACTCCGTCGGTTTCCGTGGGCCGAACGGGCGCGATTTAATCAGCAGCTTTGCGGACTACGCGCTGGAAAACGATCTGGGCAGCGAGCACTACAGCGACCCGGATCTGACCTGCCGCGACCATCCGGGCCGTGTCGAGGCGTATGAGCTTGCGCGTATTCGCCAGATGATGATTGAGATGATGAACCAGCCGGAAGATTTCACCCACTGGTTTGGATCGTTTGTCACCACGCCGCGCCACGAACTGGATATTGCGCCTGCCGAACCGCCGTACACGGCTGAAGAGGTGCGCGAGGCGCTGCTGGGCGGCGAAACGCTGACGCGCCTCTCCGGCCTGCGGGTGCTGAACGTCAACGGCGGCTTTTTCATTAACAGCGAGCCGTATGAGACCGTCGAACCGCGCGCGGCAGATGCGCTGTGCCGTTATACCGCTCTCAGCCAGCATGAACTTGGCGACGCGCTGCATCACCCCGCATTTATGGAGGAACTGACCGCGCTGATAAATCAGGGCTACTGGTTCTTTGACGAATAAACGGCTGGCGCACGGCCTTCATTTCAGGTGAAGGCCGTTTTCTTTTTATGAAATAACCTGGCAGTCGTTAAAAAAAAAGCGTTATGCGATTTTACGCACCCCGGAAATAATACGTCTCAGTGAATTCAAATTGTGTACGCCGCGTGTTGAAATAAAAATCTAAACGCTCTGTAAACCTCAGGCCGTTAGGCATTTACTTTACAGAGCCGCGCATTATACTGCGGGAAAATTATTGATGGAGATTCCCCTTCTGAACAGCGATACCGGAATTTATTAACGGGCAAACTCGCGACAATCCCTGCGCTGTTTGCCTCTCATGGCGGGCAGCAATGTACGTTTTCATCTTATTGCACCCCGGGCGTTAATCCTTGTTTTATTAAGGAGTGCTTACCTATGTTTTTTATTCACACAGCCCTGTTCCCTCCGCCTCTGCGTTAATTCCTTTCTGTTTTTAACAATATGCTTTAGCACGCCTTTACTTTTTTAAAGGTGAAATGGCGTGCGCGTTTTAAAACCTGCGGTAAGACGCCCGCGCGTTTTGCTGCACCCTGAATAACAGGTGCCGGTATGGCAAAGTACAATTCCAGAAAAATGAATAATGCCGCAAAAAAACAGGCGGCGACGTTTTGCATCGAAATGGCGTCAGCAGAGCGCCACCAGGAGACATTAGCGCGGCTGGAAAGCAGCGAAAAAGGACTGCTGGAAAAAGAGGCGCAGGCGCGCCTTGCCGCTTACGGCCCGAATGCAGTGGCGCATGACAACGCGCCGCCCGCGCTGGTGCAACTGGTTCAGGCGTTCAATAACCCGTTTATCTATGTGCTGATGGCGCTGGCGCTGATCAGTTTCTTTACCGATTACTGGTATCCGCTGCGCGCAGGGCAGGAGACCGATCTGACCGGCGTTATTATCATTGTGACGATGGTGTTGCTGAGCGGCTTATTGCGCTTCTGGCAGGAGTTTCGCACCAATAAAGCCGCGCAGGCGCTGAAATCGATGGTAAGCACGACGGCGACCGTGCTGCGCCGTACCGTCAGCAACCGTGACGGCGAGAAACGCGAAATCCCGGTCGAGGAACTGGTGCCGGGCGATATCGTGTACCTCTCGGCGGGCGATCTGATCCCGGCGGATTTACGGCTCATTGCCTCACGGGATCTGTTTATCAGCCAGGCGATACTGAGCGGCGAGTCGCTGCCGGTGGAAAAATATGACGTCACCGGCCACGTACAGGGGAAAGACGTAGCCGCAGACGATATCCCTGACGACAGCGCCAGCCTGCTGGAGCGGGGCAATATCTGTCTGATGGGCACCAATGTCGCGAGCGGCACCGCCTGCGGCGTGGTGGTGGCGACCGGCGCGAAAACGTATTTCGGATCGCTTGCGAAATCGCTTGTCGGTAACCGCACCCAGACGGCGTTTGATAAAGGCGTGAACAGCGTTAGCTGGCTGCTGATCCGCTTTATGCTGGTGATGGTGCCGGTGGTGCTGCTCATCAACGGCTTCACCAAAGGCGACTGGCTGGACGCCACGTTTTTCGCGCTGGCCGTCGCGGTGGGGCTGACGCCAGAAATGCTGCCGATGATTGTCAGCTCTAATCTGGCGAAAGGCGCGATTGTCATGGCCCGTCGCAAGGTGATTGTGAAGCGCCTGAACGCCATACAGAATTTTGGCGCGATGGATGTGCTCTGTACCGATAAAACCGGCACGCTCACCCAGGACACGATTGTTCTGGAAAAACATCTCGACTGCCACGGCCGCGACAGCCTGCATGTGCTCACACTTGCCTGGCTGAACAGCGTTAACCTGAGCGGCTCGCAAAACCTGATGGACAAGGCGGTACTGGCGTCCGGGCAGGCCGCGCTTTCACCATCGATACAATCCGGCTATTTCAAAATTGACGAGCTGCCGTTTGATTTTGTACGCCGCCGCGTTTCTGTGGTGGTGGAAGGGTATGGCGAGCATCAGCAGACGCTTATCTGCAAGGGTGCCGTTGAAGAGATGCTCTCTGTCTCGACGCATATCCGCGAGGGCGACACGGTTTACGCGCTTGATGACGCGCGCCGCGACGCGTACCTGCGCTTAACGCGCCAGTACAACGCGCAGGGCTTTCGGGTGCTGGTGGTGGCGACACGCGAACTGCCACAGACCGGGCTTGATCATCCGCTCTGCGTGGCGGACGAAAACGGGCTGATTATTGAAGGGATGCTGACGTTTCTCGATCCGCCAAAAGCGAGCGCGGCGCAGGCGATTTCCGCGCTCCACGAGCACGGCGTTAGCGTGAAGGTGCTGACCGGCGATAACCCGCTGGTGGCGGCCTGCATCTGCGAGCAGGTAGGGATCGACCGCCGCGAGATCCTGACGGGCGATGTCATTGACGATATGGACGAAACGCAGCTTGCTGCGGCGGTTGAACGCTGTGCGATTTTCGCGAAGCTGACGCCATTGCAGAAATCCCGCATTCTGCGGGCGCTGCAAAATAACGGCCACACGGTTGGGTTCCTTGGCGACGGCATTAATGATGCGCCGGCGCTGCGCGATGCGGATGTCGGGATTTCGGTCGACAGCGCGGCGGATATCGCCAAAGAGTCGTCGGATATCATTTTGCTGGAAAAAGATCTGATGGTGCTGGAGCAGGGCGTGCTGACCGGGCGCGAGACCTTCGGCAATATCATCAAATACCTGAACATGACCGCCAGCTCTAACTTCGGCAATGTTTTTTCGGTGCTGGTGGCGAGCGCGTTTCTGCCGTTCCTGCCGATGCTCGCCATTCATCTGCTGGTGCAGAACCTGATGTATGACATTTCGCAGCTCTCGCTGCCGTGGGATCGCATGGATAAGGCGTTTCTGCGTCAGCCGCGTAAATGGGATGCGCAGAATATTAAGCGCTTTATGATCTGGATGGGGCCGACATCGTCGCTGTTCGATATGGCGACCTTTGCGGTGATGTGGTTTGTGTTTGCCGCCAACTCGCCTGCGGCGCAGTCGCTCTTTCAGTCCGGGTGGTTTGTGGAAGGGCTGCTGTCGCAGACGCTGGTGGTGCATATGCTGCGCACCCGGAAAATCCCGTTTATTCAGAGCCGCGCCGCGCTGCCGGTGCTGATAACCACAGGGATCGTGATGGCAGTCGGCATCGCCATTCCGTTCTCGCCGCTCGGCCATATGATTGGGCTGGTGCCCTTGCCGTTGAGCTATTTCCCGTGGCTGGTGGGGATTCTTTTCACCTATTGCGTGGTCGTGCAGGGCATGAAACGGCTGTACATCCGCAAATTCGGACAGTGGTTCTGAGTAAACCAGTGACAAAGGGGCCGACGCCCCTTTGTTATTACCACGCGCGTCGTTGCGTTTATTTACGTTTTATCCGCCGTGAACTTCGAATTCAGCGGCCGATTTCTATATCATTCAGCCCCTGTTTGCGCCCTGTGCGTTTTTCCTTAACCGGCCTGTGAAAACGGCATCGGTACATTCTTAATCTACAAGCTGAAACAGAGACAATGACAATATCAACCACTACGGACAGCAGCCTGCCTGCCCGTACCGGCTGGACATTCAGAGATACCCTCTGGATGCTGGGCGTTTATGGCGCCACCGTCGGCGCGGGTACGCTGTTCCTCCCTGTCGAAATCGGCACGCGCGGCCCGCTGGTTTTTCTTCTGCTGCTGGTGCTGGGCATTCCCCTCTCGCTGGTGCCGCATGTGCTTATCTGCCGTGTATTTATGCGCGACAACCAGCCCGATGACGGTACGTTACCGCTTTTTGGTGCCTTTTTCGGCGCAAAGGGGAGAACGGCAATCCGTGTTTTCTTCTGCGTCGCCCATTTCCCGGTCACCCTGGTCTATGCCATTTCGCTGGTTAACGCGCTCTCGGATTATCTGGTTAATCGTCTGCATTTCGCCCCGGTGAACCGCGCGCTGCTGGCGTTTATTGTCGTCGCGGCTTTATTCCTGGCGCTCAGTAAAGGCCGTGACAAAGTGGTGAGTATGATGGGCGCGCTGGCGCTGCCGTTTGCGTTGTCGCTGCTGCTGATAGCGGTTATCCAGATCCCCGCCTGGAGCCTGGCGAATTTCAGTATGCCGCTCATCCCGGCTGGCGAGCCCGCGGGTGACGCGTTTAAAAATATCTGGCTGACGCTGCCGCTTATCTCTTTCGCGCTCTGCTCTGCGCCGCTGATTGCGCCGCTGGCGTCGTATTATCGCGAGAGTGGTCATGGCGGCGAGATGAAGTCGGTGCGGGTTGTGCGTGTGGCCTATGCGCTGATCATTTTCAGCATCGTGTTCTTTGTGCTGAGCTGCCTTCTCGCGAACCCTCCGGCCACCTTCGCCCGGGCGAAAGCGGAAAACCTCAATATGCTCTCGGTGATGCAAAGCCAGGGCGGCCTGGATCTGCTGTTTATGATCGCGCCTTTTATTGCCATCGTCGGGATGACCAAATCGTTTCTTGGCGTGTGCCTGCCTGTTGCGGAAACCATTACGGCGCTGGTGGCCGGGCACGCAGGCATGAAGAAACAGGCGAAGACGCTCGCGTTCCTCGCGATGTTTATCGCGACATTCGGCGTGGTGGATCTTAACCCGGACGTGATTACGCTGATTGAGACAGTCTGCGGGCCGCTGACCGCCATCTTTCTTTTCCTGATCCCGACGTACCTCATTTACACCCGCGATGCGCTGCGTTCACTGCGCGGCCCGACGGCTGTCATGGTCGCCACCGGTGGCCTGCTCACGGTGTCCGCGCTGCTTTACAGTACGTTCTGATACGCGATTTGCATCTTATTGCGCAACAAACCCTGCTCCGGCAGGGTTTTTTCTGTGTACGCATGGCAGGTTGCGGTCATTTCGGTGACGTCAGTGTTTAACCGCGTCAAAAAATAACCGGACAAATTACCGCTTTATTTCCGGAATTAATACTGAGGAAAATCTTAATTCGCCGATTCACGGGATAAGGAATAACTTATTTATCGATAATTATTTCGGCGGTTGACGGCTTTAAGATTTTTGCCTATCTTCACGCTAAATCAAATTTTAGTGATACTTAATTATCAAGTTTTCCTGATGCAATCTCGTCGGGTACTGATGACCTGTAAGCCTGACGGGAGATGCAAAACCTACATGGGGTATTCAACGGGACGCTTTTAACATCGTAATGCGCAGAAAAGACACGTAAAAACGCAGACAGAAATGACTCTGGCGTCGGATAAACCGTGTCTGCTCACTGGCGCCATCATTATTCTTAAAGATAAAAGCGTAGCGCGATCAAAGGCCTTATTCCCTAATGAATGAGGCCGGGATTATTACATTTGTAATTACACGCTTAAGGAAAAATAAAATGACACCACCTAACAATTTGTTCACGATTGAGCCACAACATGACAGGAAGGCGTTTTATTCCGGGCTGGAAGAGAACGGCATTCACGCCACCGATTTGATGGCTATGCTTGCGGTCGGAAATATTCCTGACGTGATGTATCGCGAAACGGAAATTCTTTCGGCGCTGGCGATTCTGTCATGCCGTAATACCAACAGCCTGGTGGTATCGGGAAATGAAGGGGTTGGCAAATCCTGTTTTGTCCGTAATCTCTCGCGTTACCTGTTGCAGATCCAGCCAGGGTGCCATCTGGCTGAAATAAATATGGTGTCGCTGTTTGCCGGGAATGCCAGTGAGGAAGAGATAGAGAAAAAGCTGGCACTCGCCGTGGCGCTCGCCGGGCGGTATAAGGTCATACTGTATCTGGATGGCACGCACGCGTTCACGGCGGAAAACGACGAGATGTCGCCGGGAATGCGCTTACTGAACTTGCTTAAGCCGTATCTGATGACGCCGTTCCGCTGCATTATTTCCGCGCCCTGTGAAGCGACGGAAAAACTGAAAAATGACGCCACGTATAAAAAACGCTTCCGCTATATCACACTTTGTTCGCTGAACGGAATACAAAAGAAAAATGTGATCTTACATCGTTTTGGCCATTCGCCTTTTATTGAGGATGCGCTGGCGGCGTCGGGCGGTGAAACCCGGGAATTACATCAGCTTATTGAGAATATCGATTATCTTCAGTCGCTTGAACGCGTAAAAGCGAAACTGGAGTTTGTTGAGTCCTGATCGTGCGGGCGCGGATGCCCATCGATTTTATTGCCTGCTAAACGCGCGCTTTGTAACTATTTAAGATTTAACTTATGCCTTAAGTTTCCCTTAAGGTTATGGCGCTACGATAGCATCATCAGGAAAAGGGGCACCTTAGCCAATATTCTGTTTACGGGCCGCTGCGATGTCAGGCGGCCCGCTTTTTTTTTCTGAATCCAGTCTGTTTCCTTTCTCGTTGATCGTAATACGTTTCCCCGTTTCGCTTATTCCGACCCGTTTGCGTTAAGAAAATTTAATGGCCTGTACGCATAAGGCTTCCTGGATAGTTGCCGATAGTGAGTAAATATGTCCCGCCTTTCTGGCGGCGTCCGGGAGAAGAGAATGATCGCTCAGCATCCTTCGAAAAGAAGGCTTAAGACCAAAACCCTCATGCTGTTATCGATTTTCGTCACGATAACCGCAGGCTTTGGTATCACGATGGGTTTACTGCTCTGGCAATCGATGTCGCAGCAGGAATATGTCGCGAAAAAACACCTGCAACAAATTGCGCAAACGGAAACCTTAGAGGTGAGCCGTCGTCTGGACTCGGCGTTAACCGCCGCGCGCGATGTGGGTATCAGCGCGTGGTCGCTGCACGAGTCCGGGCTTAACGATCGTAAAGGCCTGGAGCAGCTGTTAGTCAGCTTTCTGCGCGCTCATGATGATTTTTTATCGATGTCACTGACCTTTGAACCCAATGCGTTTGATGCCAACGACGCCACGTTTGCAGGGCAGGCGGGTCAGGATCCCAAAGGGCGCTATGCGCGTTATGTGGATCGCGACAGTGCAGGCAACCCGGCGCTGCATAACCTGGTGGATTATGAAACGCCCGGTAGCGGTGACTATTACGTTCTCCCGCGCCAGCGCCAGAAAGATGTCATCATCGAGCCGTACATTTACCCGTACAACGGCGTGGATGTGATGCTGACCTCGATTGCCGCCCCGATAATGCGCGACGGCAAATTCCAGGGCTCGGTGACCTCCGATTTCTCCCTCGAAACGCTGCAAAAAATGGTAGGGGCGATTAAACCGTGGGATGGCGTGGGCTATGCGCTGCTCCTCTCGGCTGACAATAAAGTGATCTCCGCGCCGGATAAAGCGACTATCGGCAAGCCTTATAAGGGCACTGTGACGGGCCGCGAAGTGATTCGCTATGACGATCCGGTGCTGGGCGAACCGGCGTTTATCACCTGGAATACCATTACGGTGGGCAACAGCGGCACGCCGTGGAAGCTTGCCGTGGTGACGCCGGTCAGCGTGGTGATGGCCGAAGCCTGGCAGGGGCTTATCAATGCCCTCATTCTGATGGTGCTGAGCATCGCGGTTGTGAGCCTGGTGGTGGCGCTGGTCTTTACCCGTAAAGTGGCGCGCCCGGTGGGCGGTGAGCCCCTTGAGGCGTCCGAAATTGCGCTTTCTGTCGCGCATGGCAACCTGAATAACGCGATTCCGGTACAGCAGGGCGATACCCGAAGCATCTTTTATGCGTTAAGCACCATGCAGTCGCGGTTGCGCGAGATTGTCGGCGATATCAGCGACGCCAGTCATTCCGTGCGCGCCGGCAGCAGTGAAATCGCCGCAGGCAATACCGATCTCGCCTCCCGCACCGAGGAGCAGGCGGCGGCAATTGTCGAGACGGCGGCCAGCATGGAAGAAATTTCCGCGACGGTGAAAAACAACGCCGAAAGCGCGTCACGCGCCATTGTGCTGACGGAGCACGCGAAAGACATCGCCGGTGCGGGCGAAGCGCTGGTCGATCGCGTGGTGCATGTGATGTCGCAGGTGGATGAGAGCTCGCAGAAAATCAGCGACATCACCAGCATCATCGACAGCATCGCCTTCCAGACTAACATTCTGGCGCTGAACGCGGCCGTGGAAGCGGCACGCGCCGGTGAGCAGGGACGCGGTTTCGCCGTCGTGGCCGGTGAAGTCCGCACGCTCGCGAGCCGCAGCGCCAACGCGGCGAAGGAAATTTCGCAACTCATCGCAGAATCGACCGGTCGCGTCGGGCAGGGTGTGACGCTGGTCAATGAAACCGGCTCGACGATGAAACAGATAATCGAAGCCGTGACCAGCGTTCATCTGGCGATCAATGAAATCGTGCGGGCGCTGGATGAACAGACCCGCGGCGTGGATCAAATTAGCGTGGCGGTGAATCAGATGGACAGCGTGACCCAGCAGAACGCCTCGCTGGTGCAGCAGGTTTCGGCCGCGGCGATGTCGCTTGAAGAGCAGGCGAAAGCGCTGGAGACCGCGCTGGCATTCTTCAGTACCCGCCAGCAGAAGGGCTGACGACGTAATGCTGCTGATAAGCCGTGCAGGGCTCACCCTGCGCGGCTTTTTTATATGCATCGGACAAATGCATGTCTTCTGAGTTCGCGCAATCCCCTGATTCGGTATGTATTAACCCTGTATTCAGCGCGGTAATATTTGTCGCCTGATACATGGGGTTAGCGCGCAAAAGCAACATGCGCCGGGCCTCAACACGATAAACAGACAACTTCAGGAAGAAAATATGAGGCGTTATGGAATGGTAGTCGTGGCTGTGGCTACGCTGTTAGCAGGATGTACGGCCAGAACGTCGCCAGAAATGCACGCGCGCCACTATGTTTTGCAGGGGATGGAATCACACGACGCGAATTTGAGGGTCGATAAAGCAGGCAGCATCGCCGCGTTTCTGCCGGCATTTACCAGCGTCTACAATCAGGGCAAAACGGATAAAGCACAGGGGCGCGACATCGCCTGGGCAGAGCGTCAGGCGAAGGCTTACCGTGACGATGCCTGCGGTATGCAGACCACCAGTGAATTTGCCAATCATCGCGGCCAGTTTCTCGATGACAACACCAGCCCGCGCGAAAAACGGATGCTGGGTGACGATTTGGCGCAAACCTATCTGGACGGCTTTTACGGCCGGTGAGGGCATACGCGGTGGCGATAATATACCTGCTGGCCGTCATCACTGGTTATTTCGCTGCTGGGCCTGGATAAACGCGGGGCGGGAAAAGGCGCGATTCACGTAATTTTCGAGCGTCTCGCCAAGCGTAATACCGCCCAGTTTTGCCCAGAAAAGCGTATGCGACATAAAAATATCGGCCAGCGTAAAATCATCGCCCGCTATCCACGGCGCGTTGTCCGCCAAATCCACCATCGCCACGGCTTTTGCGGCTTCGGTTTTGAAGTAATGTGTCAGTGCGGCGGACCGCTGCGCTTCCGGCACAAAAATCATCTGTTTAAGTAAATTCCATACCGGCGATTCCAGATCCGTTAAGGCGAAACTGATCCAGCTGTTTATCGCGGCGCGTCGGACGGGATCGGCGGGAAAAAGCGCGGTGGCAGGCTGTTTTTCGCAAAGCCAGGTGCAGATGGCCAGCGTCTCGCAAATGGAAACGTCGCCATCTGTCAGAAACGGGACTTTACCGCGCGGATGCGGCGAGGGTACTTCCGGGGCGTCGCAAAGAATATCGGCTTTGATGGACTCATACGGCATGCCCAGTTCTTCAAGCGTCCAGAGCACCCTGAGCGAGCGACTCTTGGGATAAGTATAAACAATCACGTAGCGTCTCCTGTTAGCGTCGTAGTTGCGTAACGTTTACGCTTACTGACGAATACACTATCGATGTTGTCAGTCACCATTACCAGTAAAAGCACACCACAAACGGCATGTTGATAGTTACAACATACAATTCAAACATGCTGGATCGCCACTGAAACCGTAGGCACCGTTCGGAAACGCCCGCGTCGCTTCCGGCCACGGTTGTGGTGTCGGATTCTCTCCTGAACCCCTGAGCGCGTAATTGCCCATTGCCGGGCCGCCCGCGCCCGCCCGAAGGGCGGGTAAACCAGATGTGCTTAAATGTATGTTGTAACTACACCGCCAGGCGGCTCCTGCGGACCCGCAGGCCGGAGATACGGCCTGACTCCGTCAGCCCCACTCCGAAGGTGTAGTGAAACCATTAATTCGCTGCACGGTTTTTGGCTTAGCAGAGTAAAAGCACGCCGTGCGCCGGACATGACTTGCGACATCGCAATGCCGTTCAAAGATAAAATCCTATACTACGTTCAGTGCATAAATACTAATCAGAAGAGATTTACTGAAGAAAAAGAGACAGCGCGCAGGAGTTTCCGATGCCAGCAGAACAGACCTTAAAAGCCGTACGCGGCAGTTTTATTGATTTCACAAGGACCGCTGAAACGCCTCAGGAGATAGCACCGGCGCTGCGGTTTATGGAAGACGGCTTACTGCTGATTCGTCACGGTAAAATTGAATGGTTCGGTGAGTGGGAAAAAGGAAAACAACAGGTTCCGGATACGGTCCGCGTGCGTGATTACCGCGGGAAACTGGTGGTGCCGGGCTTTATCGATACGCATATTCATTACCCACAGAGTGAAATGGTCGGCGCGTATGGCGAACAGCTCCTCGACTGGCTGAACAAATATACGTTCCCTGCCGAGCGACGCTATGAAGATCGGGAATACGCGCGCGAAATGTCCGCTTTTTTTATTAAGCAGTTATTACGAAACGGCACCACGACGGCGCTGGTTTTTGGCTCAGTGCATCCGCAGTCGGTGGACGCGCTCTTCGAGGAAGCCAGCCAAATCAATATGCGTCTTATCGCCGGTAAAGTCATGATGGATCGCAACGCGCCGGACTGGCTGCTGGATGATGCGCAAAGCAGTTATGAACAGAGCAAGGCGCTGATTGAACGCTGGCATAAAAAAGGGCGGCTGCTGTATGCCATCACGCCGCGTTTTGCCCCGACGTCGACACCGGAACAACTGGCAATGGCGCAGCGCCTGCGCGAAGAATATCCGGATACCTGGTTCCAGACGCATTTATCAGAGAACAACGCCGAAATTGACTGGGTGAAAACGCTGTATCCGGAGCGTGACGGCTATCTGGATGTGTATCACCACTATGACCTGACCGGGCACAACTGCATCTTCGCGCACTGTGTTCATCTTGAAGAGCGCGAGTGGGATCGCCTGCGTGACACGGACTCCAGTATCGCTTTCTGTCCTACTTCCAATCTCTATCTCGGCAGCGGTTTGTTTAATCTGCCAAAAGCGTGGCAGAAAAAAGTGAAAGTCGGAATGGGAACGGACATCGGCGCGGGAACCACGTTCAACATGCTGCAAACGCTGAACGAGGCATACAAAGTCGGGCAGTTGCAGGGCTATCCGTTATCCGCTGACGAGGCGTTCTATCTTGCCACGCTCGGCGGCGCGAAAGCGCTGGGGCTTGATCATCTTATTGGTAACTTTATGCCCGGCAAAGAGGCCGATTTTGTGGTGCTGGAGCCGACCTCAACGCCGCTGCAGCAGCTCCGCTATGACAATTCCGCGAGCCTGTTTGATAAGCTTTTCGTGATGATGACGCTGGGTGACGATCGCGCGATATACCGCACCTATGTTGATGGTCGGGTCGCGTATGAACGGGCCTGAGCGTCACGAAATAAAAAAGCGTTAATCCGCGCGATTGAGACACGCCACATATTTTTCCCCCGAACGGCGCACACGCTCGCTGGCGTCGGCAGTGATTTCACGGCCTTCAAACGCGCCCCATAGCGTCGAAAATGACACGCCTCGCAGCCGGTCGGTCATCGCGCTGACGGTGGCGGCCGGTAGCGGCAGCATATTCGGGTAACTCCACATAAATGAGACGCTCTTCGCGCCCGGCGTCACCTGCAAAATATCACCGGTCAGCAGCAGGCCGTCGCCGCGCGCGTCATGCAATACGCAGCCACCGGCAAAATGGCCGCCGAGGCGAATCACGCGGATATCCTCAGCCAGTGTCAGTTCATCTCCCTCCCAGAGCCGGATAAACGGGCTGTCGCGCATTATCCATTCGCGGTCGCTGGCATGCAGATACACCGGCGCGTTAAAGGCGGCCGCCCAGTCCTGCATGGTGGTGTAAAAGTGCGGATGCGAAATGGCAATGGCCATCAGACCGCCCTGCGCGGCAATCAGGGTTTTTGTGGCGTCATCCAGGGTGGCGACGCAGTCCCAGAGAATATTTCCCTGCGGGGTACGCAGCAGAAAAGCACGCTGGCCAATCGCAAAATCCGGCACCGTCCGGATGCTGAAAAGATCCGGGGTATGCTGCTTCCATTTATTGGAATGGGTCGCCAGCAGCGCATCACGGGCCACCCATTGCTGCCCCGTTACTGGGACAAACTGCCGCTCATCGTCACAAATTTTGCAGCGCTGTGGCCGGGCATTGTCAACCTGATATGACGTGCCGCAGGCGTTACACAGTGTGATCACAAAGGCCTCCTGAGGTGTGGCGACGCCAGTGCAACGGCGCGCTGGCTCTCGCTTACTGACATAAACCTTAGAGCAAACCGCCGTGGCGAGCCTAAAAAAAGCACCGCAACGAATTACCACATCATTAACATGCCTTTAGTTTAAGAAATTTAAAGTTTTGTTAATCATGGGCATACGAGAAAGCGTCTGCCGGAGGCTAATTATTGCATGCCTGGCTGCCGATATTCGTTGTGCCGGTTTGATTTAAGCACTGGCTCCATACAGCAAAAATAAGCATCACCGAGGAAACACTCCATGTCCATTACACAACGTCTTATGCTGACGTTTTCATTACTTTCTGCCGCGCTGATCGCTATGGTGATTACGTCGGTGGTGGTCGTCAGCAATTTTCAGGCAAGGTTCCAGTACGTCCAGGAAAACACACTTCCGTCGGTGCTTGATATCGGCAAAATGATTGATGGTAGTAATACGTTGATTATCTGGCTCTACCGCCACCAGAATACCGCTGACGCATCAGGTCAGGCCGAGATTGAAAAAGAGATTGATACGGTCATTAATCGCATCACCACGCAGAACCAGTTTTACCTGCAAAATGAAATCTCCAGCGAGGAAGACCGGCAGATTTCTGAAAGCGCCGGTAAGCTGATTCAGACGGTTCAGTCCCGGTTACCGGCATTTTTAGAGAGCTCGCGTGCGCACAACAACGCTGTCGCGCTCGCCGCACTGCGTGATGATAACGGTGTCGGCGGCGCGGCGCGTCAGTTGATCGCGCTGTATCAGAAACAGCTGGGGGTCAACATTGACGTCGGCAAAACGCTGCGTAAGGAAAATGATAGCTCCTATTACCAGACGCTCTGGACGCTGATTGGCGGCTCGGCAGTGGTCATCCTTATTCTCGGCTTTTTCACGCTGAAGACCATCTTCTCGATTCGCAACCAGCTCAACAGCATGCGCCAGACGCTGGAAACGGCGAGCGAGCATCTTGATCTGACACTGCGTGCTGACGATTCCCGTAAGGATGAGATAGGCCAGACGGCCAAAGCGTACAATACGCTGGCAGCCAATGTGGCTTCATCACTCGCCGCTGTCGAAGCGTCCGCGCAGTCGGTCAGCTCGGCCTCCGGGCAGATCTCCGCCGGTAACGAAGATCTCTCGTCGCGCACAGAAGAACAGGCCGCTTCGCTGGAGCAGACTGCCGCCAGCATGTCAGAGCTGAGCGAAACCGTGCGTCAGACTGCGGAAAATACCCAGCTTGCGAGCCAGCTTGCGAAAAACGCGCGTGATATTTCGGAAGACAGCCAGTCGCGCGTTAATACCATGCTGACGACCATGAGCAGTATTCGCGACAGTTCCTCGAAAATCACCGACATTATCGCGATGATCGAGGGGATTGCCTTCCAGACCAACATCCTGGCGCTCAACGCTGCCGTAGAAGCCGCGCGTGCGGGCGAGCAGGGCAGAGGGTTTGCCGTGGTGGCCGGTGAAGTGCGCACGCTGGCGCAGCGTTCGTCCTCCTCCGCGCGGGAAATCAAAGAACTGATTGAGAACTCAATGCAATACGTCGAAACCGGTTCCGCGCAGGCGGAAGGCGTCGGCCAGAATATCGGCAAAATGACCGAGGCGGTGCGTCAGGTAACGGATATTGTTGATGAGATTTCGGTCGCCGCGCAGGAGCAGGCGCAGGGCATCAATCAGGTGCATCTGGCCGTCAACCAGATGGACGATGTAACCCAGCAGAACGCCGCGCTGGTCGAGCAGGCTTCGGCGGCGTCGCAGTCGCTGATGGAGCAGGCCGCATCCCTGAACCAGCTGGTTGGTGCATTTACCATCGCCGCCGCCAGTCATGCGAAAAGCGCGGCGCGTCATGTCGCCGCGCCGGTGACGCCAATCAAAACGCTGCGCCCGGTGCCCGCCGCCGCCGCGGTATCAGATAACGACTGGCAGAGCTTCTGATTAGCAGATAAAAAACGTTATTTTTTATGCCACGCCCGGTACCTGTACCGGGCGTTTTTACAGGCGGATTACCGATCATTCCCTGTATGCCCGACCGCCCTGCGAATAATTCCCCGCCACCACTTCCTCTGTTTTTCCATTCCGGCTGATGGACACTTATTCATGGTTGTATGTATCAGCGACAGTCTGCTTTTCCGCTAAATGCGCTTTAAGGTATTCATGTACAAAATGTATTCCGCTCCGGTATGTTAGGCATAGCGCGTCACCACGACAGGAGTCCACCATGACCACGTTCGTCTTCTTTAAAAAAGGCAGCCAGCTTTTTGCGTTCGATAAAGCCGATACCGAAAAAGCCTCGCGGCTGAAAGCCAAAGGCTATGAAAAGCAGTTCGAAGAGATTGACGCGCCCCTGGCAGAGCAGGCGCTAAAGCGTTACGCGGATATCAAAAAAGAAGAAGAGATCGCTCCCTTCGCATGGGCCAGCGGAGCGATTTTCTCAGGCGTTATTGTGGTGGTACTGGCGCTGGTGGGATATTTTTTTCACGCCAGGTAAACCACCCGTGGAATGGAAGATATGGAAATTATTCTGATGCGTCACGGCAGCCCTGATATAGCGCATTCAGGCGCGATCGGCTCCCGCGATATGCCAGGCTGGATAAGCCGTTATAACGAGGCCGGTACGGGGAATGACTTACCGCCTGAGGCAAGCCGCGCGTTAGCAGCCAGAGCGGGCATTGTTATCAGCAGCGATTTACCTCGTGCCCTCTCTTCTCTAAAAACAATGGGTTGTGATCCAGTGCAAACCGATGCGCTATACCGGGAGGCAGAACTGCCGGTGCACAGTATTGGCAGGCTGCGTTTGTCGCCGCTGGCCTGGAGTGGCATTTTCCGCGTGTTATGGCTGTGCGGGTTATCGGGCAATGCTGAAACGCTGCATGCCGCAAAAGCGCGCGCGGCAATGGCTGCGCAAAATCTCTCGGCGCTTGCCGGTAACACGCAAAGCCCGGTGCTTTTGATGGGGCATGGCATCATGAATCGTTTGATTGCCCGCAGCCTTGTTCGTCAGGGCTGGCGTGAAATCCATAAACCGGAAAAAGGCTACTGGGGAGCAGGGGTCTACCGCCTTGCGGAGTGATTTAGCCCATCAGTATGGGTTCATTATTATTGCAGGTTAAAAAATCATGACTGTACAACATATCCTGATTATCGGCGCATCACGCGGGATTGGCCGCGGTCTGGCTAATGCTTTCGCGCAGGAGGGCGCCGACGTGATAGCGACGGTGCGTGACGCAACGCACAAAGACACCCATCCGCGTATCACCACGCAAATCGTCGATATGACCAACCCGGCAAGCGTAGTCCACCTCAAAGAACACCTCAGCGCTGTGACCTTTGACGCGCTCATCGTCAACGCCGGTATTTTTGGCCCCGATCATCAGAGCGTATCGCAGGCCACCGAACAGGAGATCGCCACACTCTTTCTGACCAACGCTATCGCGCCGGTGCGACTTGCGGAGACGATGCTCTCGCAGGTCCGTGAAGGCGGTGTCATCGCGTTTATGTCCTCCAGTACCGCAAGCTTTACGAATAACGATACGGGCGACATGGCGCTCTACCGCGCCAGTAAGAGCGCGCTGAATTCGCTGGCGCGCTCATTCGCGGTGACATCGGCGCTGCCGGATAAACGCAGCGTGCTGTTGCTGCATCCCGGCTGGGTCCAGACCGATATGGGCGGCGAACGCGCGCCGGTGACGGTAGACGAAAGCGCGGCTGGACTGAAAAACGTCATCAACGCCGCGCTGGATAATCTGCAGTGCCGGTTTATCGATTATCGCGGGCAGGAGATTGCGCCGTAGCCGGCGTTACGCTTTACCGGACCGGCCGGGCGGCTTAAGTGATATCAGCCCCCCGGCAAGGGCGTCTTCAGAGATCGGGGCGTTATGGCTGAGACTTGAGAGTAAGTCCTCCTGTCTCGGCTGTCCAAACGCCAGGCGATACAACGCGAGCCCCTGCTTCAGTCGTTTGAGCTTGCCGGTTTCCCGGCTGTAAGGCAGCACGGGAATACGGCGCTCCACGCGCGCCGGGCCGTTCTCAAAGATCCAGTAAGGGATAAGTTCGGACTGCCCAGGCGCTCTGTCCTGCGCTGCCCGCGCAAAAAGGGTTTGCCACGGGTCGCCCGCGTTGTGGCCCTTAAGGCTCGCAATGCCATAAGCATGCGCGATATTTTTCCGCACCGCATGCCCTTTGTAGCGATGTACCCGGCCCTCGCGCTGCTCTAAATCGACAGGATTTGCGGGAAGATTCCAGTGCATCACCGCATGGCACCACGTATGAAAATCGAGCCCTTCCTGGCCAATGGACGTGGAAGCCAGCACAAACGGGCGAAACGGCGAATTGAAAGCATCGCGAACGCTTTCTGCCCGTACCAGCGCGTCGTTATTGTCATCCCGGAGATCACCAAACCGCAGCGCAAAGCGGCAGCGGGTCGAAAACTCTACACGCTCAAAGCCCGCATCGTTAGCCTCCAGCGCGTCCAGATGCAACCGGGAGACACGCAACGATAGAACAGACTGGATATGCGCGGACAGAGTGGCCACCTGTGCCGCGACGCCAGATCCCTGCACGCCGGGCGATTCCCGTAGCGTATGGACATATTCATCCAGCATGGATTGCAGATTGCCCTCAACGCCATATTTCAGCGTTAAACGCCAGTAGGTCTCCTCACTTGCGCCACGCAGCATCGCAATGGTCTCCGGCATGTTGAACAGGGTTCTGAACCCCGAGGCGATGGTCGCCGCACCGGTGAGAAGGGCCATGCTGTCGCACCCCGTCTGCGGATCCAGCCTCTGTAACGCACGCAATGCGCAGGTACCAGGCCCGCCAAGCGCGAACAGCGCGAGCACGTCCGCCAGATCGTCTGGCTTCGGCCCGAGCGTAAGGCGTCCCTCGGCGGCGTCTGTCAGCTGTTCCAGATGCGCGGTGAAGTGGGAGTCGTCATCCGCATCAGGCGTCACCAGCGCCCGCCAGCCTTGTGGATCTTTACACCACGCCAGTAGCCCGCCTTGCGCATCGAGCAGTACCGGCGCAGCCCAGTACCAGCGAGGATCGGCTTTGCCCTCCGCCGGGCTGGAGGGTAAAGCGGCGACAAGCGTCTCGCAGATGTCACGAGCGGCTTCCAGCACGGTTTCCAGCGGGAGCGGGCCGTTATTCCCGGCACAGGCCATCGTGAGTGGATCAATCGCCGTCGCCAGGACCGGCGAGGGCATCAGCCATGCCATGACTGGCATACCGGTCAGACGGTCATCCGCGCTGGCTTTCGCAAACCGCAACAGCGGTTTGATTTTCTGATAAAGCTCGCGATGCGTAACCGACGCGCCGCTGACCATCCGGCGCTCTGCCTCATAAGAGCAGAGCGTGGCGATAGCATCCGGCACCGCATTCCAGCAGGAGAAGATAAGCGTCTTGGTCAGATGGGTTTTCCCCTGCCAGACGCCGCCTGGTGTGTAATACGGGAGCGATGGCGGCATCCATAACAGTTGCCAGAGCCCGTTATCGATGGTGTCTTCAAAAGAAGCCGCATCCGCGCGTTGCCGGGTTCAAGCGGCTGGTAATCATCCAGCTGACCGGGCGTCAGCCACTCATCGCGGGCCGCTCTCAGCGCCGCAGAGAGCGCAGGTGACGGCGCATCGATAGCCGCATCAAGTTTATTACGCAGCGCATAGCGCTTCAGAAAGTTGAGCAAATGGGGCGTCGATTTCCAGTACTCCACCAGATCGCCTGCGTCCACACAGGCCGCAACCGCATCAACGGCACGAATATGCCGGATATCCGTGGCCTGCAGCGGCGCTATGCGGGGAACTTCAACGAGCATGGCGTTACGGTCGCGGGTATCAGAAATCCTTTCGGTGCGGCACATCACACGCAAAAGCGCATCCTGAAGACGTGCTTTTTCACCTTCAGGCATACCGGCATGCAGTGCGGCCCGGTGAGCGGAAAGCAGCGCGCTGACGTGGTTGACCTGCGCCGGATCGCGCATCAGAAATGACAGTGTGCGGATAAAATCCGGGTAATGATCGTCTTCCCCGGTTTCGTTATCCAGCGTGAACATTTTATAAGGCGTGGCGGAAAGCAGCAGAACACGCGCCTCCTTCTGTTCAAACAGGGCCGTGGCGAGCCGCGCGGTATCGTCTTCAGCGTCCAGTAGATGCTTAAACCGCTGAAACTCATCGAGGATCACCAGGTCGGGCTTCAGGGCCTTCAGACAAACGAAAGCCAGTTTCTGACGCAGCGCCATGATAAGCCGAAGCCGTAACTGCGTATCGTCTGGCGGGATCCGGCTGCTGTCACGGTAACGTATAAACTGCTCGCAACCCTGCTTAAGCTGCGTGTAAAGCGGTTTATCGTCGAGCACTTCGCGTCGGAACATCCTGCAGAGGTCATTATCCAGTTCATCAGCCCGCAGCCCCTGCGCGGTGGCGCGCCAGCTCGCTTTTCCCATTCGCGCCTGTAGAAGATTTAACAGCCCTGTACGCAGCCGGGCACGTCGCTCGCCCTGGCCCAGCGGGAGGTCATACAAAATCCGGTACAAAATGGCACGCTCTCCCGCATGGCCTTCACGGCTTACGGTATGGTCGAAGGTTGTGCCTGACGTCAGGCTGATAAAGTTGACTTTATTATTGCGCAGCTCGCTGACCTGCCGTGGCAGATAGGTCAGCCGGGTAGAGAGCGAGAACCCTTCAGAGCCGCTGAGATTGAGACGTTTTTGATTCTGACCAGCAATCGCCGCGCTGGAGCAGATATAGATGATATCGACACGATCTTTTTTATCCTGCAGATGTTCCAGCGTTCTGGCGATAACGCCCCGTGCAATCAATGTTTTGCCAAGCCCGACTTCATCGGCGACAAGAAACCGCGTGGTGTTGTTTTCGCCAAACAGTCGCTCAAACACATAATCGACCGTATCACGCTGAAAATCTTTCAGCGTGGCCAGCGCTGCCTGCGCAGAAAATCGATTATCAGACATTCGCGTCCTCCATGGCGGCTTCAAATACCGTCCAGAGCGCCAGAAAATCCTCCGGGATCACCGCGTTCCGGTTTCCCTGGCGCAGCTCACCGATAAGCGACGCGATTTCTTTTAAACGTTCTGGCGTGCGGCTGGCGGCGCGTGTCAGCATTTCCAGCAGAGGAAAATCCTCGCCATCGGCAAGACGGGCCAGCCACCCGGCAGCGACTCTGTACTTTTCCTGTAGCGGCAGTGCGGGGTCATCCTGATCCAGCAATAACAGCAGATAACGCAGAAAGCCGTCAGGGTTGCTGATAACGCTTTGCAGAATAGCCGCGTTGCGCTCTGAAGGCATGCCCGTCACGGGCAGATTAAGCACAAACCGGACGCACAATGCGGGCTCGCGGGTAGTGAGCTCAAACGCCGTCAGCCCGGTGACAGCCCGCAGCGAAAACTGCCCGAGGGGGAAAGGGCCGTCAGCGCCTTCTGTCGGCAATAAAACCGCATGTTCGCCAATGAGCGTGACCGGCCACGCCTTGAGCGTCGCAACACCTTTAAACTTCGGCAAAACGCCCTCCAGCGTGAGCCGCCACTGCTCATCGTCCACCGGATCGCAGATAAGCGACAGCGGCAACGCGGCCAGTTGTGCTCTGGCGTGTTCCAGCGCCTGCGCGGCAGCCTGGGCGTTTGCATCCACCGGCGGTAACTCATCTGCGTGAAAATCCACCAGATATTCGCCCATCCCCTCTTTGCCAAGCAACGTATCGATGCCGCCGATATCGCGCTGGCGACCCTTTAGCTCGACCAGCAGCTCAATATTTCTGGCAGCTTTTAGCGCGGCATTAGTCGCGTTGGCAGAGCCCATTACGAGGTGCGTATATAAAGAATAATATTGGGTTTCAAAAAGATACGCTTTGGCGTGCAGGCCCGTCGCGAGCGATGCCGCCATATCGACAGCGTCTGTGTCTTCACCATCGTCGGTTTCCGCAGCATCGTCTAAATGAGAGCACTGCGTGAACGCCTCCCGCGTGGCGGGTTTTAACGCTGCCAGCGCCTCCGGGCGGGAAATCAACGCCTCGGCACGCTGTGTCGTTTGTACCATCGCGTTCAGCGCCTCATCGGAACAAAACGGTGAAATGACAGCCATGCGCAGTGAGGCAGGCGGGATCCAGTTAAATGCCTTAATACCCGGCAGATAAAACGCGATCTCCTGAAAACCTGCCGGTAACTCCCATTCAACGCGATAAAGCTCATCAGCAATTCGCTGCGCCTGCATCGTTTTCTCATCTGCAATGCCTCTGCTTGCAAGACCCGGCAGCAGGCGCAGCAGATAAGCCAGCGGCTTATTCACCGGCCTTTTTTTGCGCCCCATGACGCCTTCAAGCTGCAGCGAAAGATCCCACGAGCGATCGGTCGTTATATTGCGGGTCAGCACCAACAGGCGGTACATCACCGTGTCCTGACCGGGAGCGACAAAACGCAACACCCAGATTTTCGGGTGAAACACACCGCCGTTGGGCGCGCTCACTTCGACAATCATCGGCTCAAGCAGACTAAATAACGGATTGGGTCGCACTATGGCAGGCAACTGAATGCGTCCGCGCTGAACATAGACCGTCATGCGTCCGGCATAACGACGCAGGGATTCAAGCATGGCAAGGCCGTCCTGTTCCGCCTGGTTTTCAATGGACATCAGTGCAAGATGTACCGGCGCTTCGAGCAGACAGGTAGGATCCAGCGAAAATGTCGTGGCCAGCGCTTCATCAAAACGCATACCCGGCGGTGGCGTCAGCGCGGCGGTATAGAGGCTTCTTGCATCCGGGCTTAGCATACCGCCTCCTGACACAGCCCCTGGTGCAAATCAGCGAGCAACGTTTTAACAGTATTCCAGCGATAATTGATCCGTCCCGTACCCGAGTGACCGCGCCATTGCTCCTGCGCGCGCTTGTTAGTGAACCGCGAGCGCGGTCCTTTTAATTTTTGTTCACGATACTGAATCAGCGCGCTGGCATCGCCCTTCAGAAGCACGTCTGGCGTCGTGCGAAGATACCGCACCCAGGATTCGATAAAATGGCGTGTCTGCGGAGCTATCTGATGGCCTTCCCGATGAGTAAGCGCCCACAACTCGTTTATGTTCCAGCGTGCAATCTCCGCAAGCGGCAGAGCATTGCGCCATTCCTGGAAATTCTCTTCATGCAGTTCACGCAGCCCTTCACGCTCGATCTTTCCGGCAAGCTGGTAGTTATAGGAGAGCGCCGCGCCATGCATGACTTCCGAGAAAAGCCGCGCGTGGTGAAGGATCGTCTGATGTGTCGCGGAAAAGCGACCGCTATTGGCATACTCCCAGGGATACGCGCCTGTCGGCTTATCGTCCTGTAAGGCCAGAAAGGCCAGCAGGCTGTGCGGACATGCCGCCTGGAGACGGTCGCGGATGAACTCAGCCTCATCGCGAGTGAGCAGGAACGTCACCTTTTCAGGAAAGTCAGCAGGCGTCGCCGGTAACCGCGGATGCCAGTTATGCACGTTGTCGGGTTCGGTATCGGGATCATCCGCGCGATCGCGGGCGTGACGCTGCTGGCGTGCAATGCGGCGCTTCTGGCGATAGGTCTCATCGATCCGCTGGTGATACTGGCCCTGAGAAAAAGGCGTAAGCCGAATGTGCCAGGCACCAAGACCAGCCCAGTAAACGGAGCTGGGCAGACGTTTAATATCTCCACCGGCATTTTTACCGAACATCCCGTAATGGTCATCGGCCGTCTGGAGCCGTCTGACCAGTTCTCTTTCGTACTTATCCGCCGCGCCGGCAAACTGCGCGGCAGACACGTTTTTGTCTTCCAGCGCCCGGTAAATCCAGGGAACGAAGAGCATATAACGCAGCCGTGTCTGGATGGTGCTGGTGCCGGGAAAAAGTAAGTCCGCGAGGCTATCACGCACCGTGCCGATGCCGAGTTCATCCCGGCTCTCTTTTTCCTGAAACTGTGCGAGGATGCGAAGTGTGCGTTCACGCGCGCGGCTGTCGTGGTCAATCCATGTCAGTGTTGAAACCATACCTGTCCCTGGTTTTGGAAGTTGAGAAAGGGTTGAACGATGATGGCGAGCGTAACATTTTGCCGGGCCACGCAATGGGCCGTTAACCGCTTTTTTAAAGCTTAATTTTGCCTGCCGCGCGGCGCAGACGGGCATCGCCACGGCGGTCATATTTTTGTGTTGTCGTGACGCTGGCATGGCCCATTGCGTCGCGTACCGTTATCAGATCTTCGCCATTATCGAGCATCATGGAAGCGAACGTGCGGCGAAGATCGTGCGGCGCGCAGTTATCGATGCCGCACTGCAGACGGCGTTCGTTCAGAATATGGTACACCGCCTGTGGGGTCAGGCGCTCAGACGTGACATCGTCACCCGCGCGGATGCGGGTGAAGAGCGGGCCGGGGTGTTCGCCGCGTACGCTGTCAGTCCAGTGCCGGAGCCGCTGCCAGACGGTGTCCGGCATAAATGCCAGCCGCTCTTTGTTTCCTTTGCCGAGCACGCGCAGCGCCTGGTCCTGCTCAAGAATGTTCGCATAATCCAGCCCGACCACTTCCGAACGGCGCAGTCCGCAGCCCAGCATCACCGCCAGCATCGCCGCGTCACGCGGGCCTTTACAGCTTTTGTCCTGCTCGCAGAGCGAAAACAGCGCGCGCACTTCTTCCGGAGTTAATGCACGCCCGCGGGTGAGACGACTACCGCGTACCGCCCGCACGGCAAGGATTTGCTGATAGCTGTCGGTGTCCATCAGCTTCATCATCCACGCCTCGCGCGCGGTGCCTTTCAGGGCAGACAGATAGGTATTGATGGTGGCAGGTGCGCGCCCGGAAGCCGACAGCATCTCCAGTAAGCCCTGCACATGATGACGCCGCAGGCTGCCCCACGGGCAGTGCTGCAACGCGCGAGCACCGAGCATGCCTGCGACGATATGCAGGAAGGATCGCATGGTCTGGCGGCTCGCGGCGGAAGGCAGGCTTAAAAGATAGGCCATCGCCGGGTTGAGGGGCCGCGCCTCGTCACCCACCGACAGCGCATGGGGATCGAGACCTGAAAAAGCGCCAGGCAGCAGATTGTCGTCAGGCAGTTCCGTCATCATCCCCTCGTAAACGCACACAGCCGCGATGTTGCGTCTCGTAAAAAGTAGCAGGATTATCCCCTTAAGCGTGCTTTTCGGTAAAGCTACTTTTTCAAAGGTACATTTTAATAAGTAGCAATCTTCAGAGGAGGTATCGTGGAGGAGAACAGAAAGGGCGGAAACAACGGATCATCCGTTTTTGCTATGACAATCGAATACAGGGGTTATGGTAGCGTAAATCAGCAGGCGTTTTTTTCACCAACATGGACGTGCATAACAAATAACCTCGGGATAAAACCTGCGCCGGTTTAACGTGCTATTGATAATGGATTGCGGCACAGAATATTATTAAACGCAGACTAAACAGCCATGAAAATAATAAAGATGCATCTGTAATATAGATTCATGTATGATATACCGTCATTATTAAAATAGTCGCACCATCAGGAAGGTTATCGTCAAAATGACCATAGCATTGATCGTCTTTTTGGTTGTCATCATCGGCTATGCTTTTTATAAGCATACTGTTCTGGTGAAATCGCGTACGCTGCCTTCACGCGGCGGCAAGCGCCGTTAAACACTCTCCCGGAAGCGTTATCAGGGCTGATGACGCTTCCGCTCTTCCATTAAATCTCCTTTTTTCATCCACTTATCTGTATCTTCTTTAATCACCGTGGTGAAATAGCGTACGGCTTTTATTACCTCACCCATTATTCCTTTTATTTAAAACACAGTTTTAGAACTTATTGAAAAGGTTATATCGTGCCATCTATTTAAAAAAGTATGGAGATATTGTCAGGAAAGTATCAGTAAAGGTAAGTCTGATTAAAAACACAAAAATAAAGCCATATGTGGATTGAAAGATGAGACCGGTTTCAGAAACCAAGAAAATTCTTAAGCGTTTCTAATATTATTCTGCTGTTTTTAACCATTCATAAAAAGTAAAGAGAGACGGCAGGCATCAACGCCTGGCATGTGTGTGTTTATGCGCTGCGATCCGTCACTCCCAACGGTCACGTCCTGGGATCCCGGCGCGCCCTGCGGATGATAACTGGCCTGATAATTTGCGCCTGAACGTTCTCTTCAGGCAGCCGACGCTGCACACTGGCGTGTGCAGCGATAGATTAATTTTGTTAAAGATAAGTTACCGTTTGACCTGTTCGGCTAACGCGTAACCGTAGTGCATACATAGTTTTTAAAGAAGCCAGCCGTTGTGTGGTTTCCCCGCCGCCATAGCGTTTTAACAACCTCCGAATCCCGTTAAAACGTGACAACGTCACTCAGCGGGTAATATTCCTTCTCCCGACTGCGCCTTAGCCCTTCGGCGCGTAGAAGCGACACAGCACGGCCATCGCCAGCGCGCTGCACAACGGAAAGACTGCCAGCAGCAGCCACGGCACCGCCGCCTGCGGGCCGGGCGTCAGCGCGTTATCGAGCGCGTCGCCCAGCAGAAAATTGCCGGTCAGTACCGCCACGCCGCCCATTGAGGCCAGCGCGCCGTAGTGCGCGCCGAGATTACGGCCCGCGGCGAAACGCGGAACCAGATCCATCCCCACCGGAACGATAATCATCTGACCCAGCGTCAGGAGCGTCACCATGCATGCTGCAGGCAACAGCCGCAGCCAGCCCGCGAAAGGCGGGAGCGGGGCAAACAGCGCCACGCTGACAAACGAGGCCGCCAGCAGCCCGAAACCGAGCGGTAACATACGTGCCGCCCCGAAACGGCGCGAGATCCGCGCGAGCGGCAGTTGCAACGTGATAATCAACAGCGAGGCGAGAATAAAGAGCGGCCCGAGCGCGGCATCGCTGCTGCCGGAGCGGCGCAGCTCCACCGGCAGCGCCAGATAAAGCTGGTTATAGCTGTAAAGATACGCGCTGTAGGCAAGGATAAACGCCACAAAGCGCGGCTGATGAAAGGTCTGCCACCAGGGAACAATCTGCAGCGGGCCGTCGCGATGCGGCGTGCGCGGCAGCAATATAAACAGCGCCACCAGCGCGACAATAAATACGCCCGCACCCGCGAGCGCCATCGTTTTAAAACCAAACCCGGCCATCAGCGAGCCAAGTACCGGGCCGAGCACCGCGCCCAGCTCGCCGCAGACGGCAAAAAGCGCGAACCACTCGGCGCGGCTGCGCCTGCCTTCCGCCTCGCTGCGCGTGCCGGCCTGCGCCAGCAGCGATTCAATCGACGGCGAAAACAGCGCGCCGCCCACACCTGTCAGACACGCGCCGAGTACCACCGCCCACAGCGAGCCGCCCAGCGCCAGCAGCAGATAGCCCGTAATACGCACCACACAGCCGCACAGGATAATGGCGCGCGCGCCGTAGCGGTCGGAAAGCGCGCCGCCCAGCAGAAACATGCCCTGTTGTGAAAACGTGCGCAGCCCGATGATAGTGCCGATAAGCCCACCGGAGAGCAGCATGTCATCGCGCAGATAAATCGCCAGGAAAGGCACCACCGCGTAAAAACCGATGTTAAACACCAGCTGGCTGGCGGAGAGCAGATAAGGAGAAGTATGCCTCGCGGCATGGGGTGCATGAGTGGACATGAAGACCGCATAACTGTTCAGAAAAAGTGAGGGCTCTCTTAAAACATATTTGCGCCGTCTCTGGCAACTTTCGCCTGACGAAAACCGTCAACGAGACGATATTGACTTCCCGCAGGCGCCCCGGTATAAGACCTCCTCTTAAGAATGATTTTCATTTGCATAATACAAATTCTAATTTGTCCGGCCCGTAACCATTCCCGTGCGGCACGCGGCGATAAAACACGTTAAGGTTGATGTTGATGAATGCTTTAGTAAAACACGCGCTGGCGCTCTGCCTGCTCTGCGCCGCTTCGGTACCTGTTCTTGCCACACAATACCCGCTGACCCTTGATAACTGCGGCATGAAAGTCACCTTCACCAAAGCACCGGAGCGCATGGTGGCGCTCGGGCAGAACACCGCCGAAATCATGCTGCTGCTGGGCCTTGAAGACAAAATGGCCGCCAGCGCCTTCTGGCCGACAAAAGTGTTGCCACAGCTCGTGAAGCAAAATGAAAAGGTCAAAGTGCTGACGGTCGAGATCCCGACACTTGAGTCGATCCTCGCGCAGAACCCCGATTTTGTCGCCGCGCAGATCCCGCTGCTGTTAGGCCCGGACAGTAAAGTGGCGAGGCGTGAAGATTTCGCGGCGGTGGGTATCAACAGCTATCTGTCGCCTGGCGTTTGCGTCACGAAGAAAAACACCGGCGATATCTACGGCAGCCGCAGCCAGCTGTGGGATATGACGTACCTCTATAAAGAAATCGACGATCTGGCGAAGATTTTCAATGTTGAGGCGCGCGGCGTGGCGCTCACCAAAGATTTCAAAGCGCGCGAAGCGGCCCTGAAAGAAAAATTCGGTAAAAACCATAAAAACCTCTCATATCTCTTCTGGTTCTCCAGCGCGTCGCCTTCCTCTGACGCCTACGTCGGCGGCAAAAACGGCGCTTCGGGTTACATCGCGCATCTGCTCGGCGGCCACAATGCCGTCACGTCAGAAAGCGAGTGGCCGACGCTGAGCTGGGAGAGCATTATCGCCACCAACCCGGATGTGATCGTCGTTTCAAGCCTTGACCGCAACCGCTGGGCGCTGGATAACGCCGACGCGAAAATCCAGTTCCTGAAAACCGATCCGGCGGTCAGCCAGCTCGACGCCGTGAAAAAGGGGCATATCGTGGTGATGGATGGCCAGGCGATGAACCCGACCATCCGCACGCTCTACGGCGCGGAGCAGGTGGCGGCGCAGCTTGAGAAGCTCGGGCTGAACTGATGGCGGACGTCTCTTTAACCGTCACCCGGCGTCTGCCGTCGTTCATCCTGCTGGCGCTCTCTGTCGCCGTGCTGGCGCTGGTGATCGCGCTGAGCGTGGGCATCGGCGAACTCTCCATTCCGCTGCAAACCACCTTTGCAGCGGTGACTAACAAACTCGGCCTGACCGCCGTGCCGCTTAACCGCATCCATGAAACGGTTATCTGGGATTTCCGTCTCAGCCGGGCGCTGGTGGCCGCGTGCAGCGGCGCGGGCCTCGCCATTTGCGGCGCGGTGCTGCAAAGCCTGCTGAAAAACGCGCTGGCGGAACCTTACGTGCTCGGCGTCTCCGCCGGGGCGTCGACCGGCGCGGTGTCGATCGTCGTACTCGGCATCGGCAGCGGGGCGGTGTCGCTCTCTGTGGGCGCGTTTACCGGGGCGTTCGCCGCGTTCGCGTTCGTCGCACTGCTGACCAACGGCGCGCGCGGCGGCAATGAGCGTACGATCCTCGCAGGGGTCGCCGCTTCTCAGCTTTTCAACGCCATCACCGCCTATACCATCAGTACCGCCGCCAGCGCCCAGCAGGCGCGCGACGTGATGTTCTGGCTGCTCGGCAGCTTCAGCGGCGTGCGCTGGCCGGAATTTCAGCTGGTGCTGGCGGTGGTCGTCATTGGGCTGGCGGTCTGCCTGTGGCACGCCAAAGCGCTGGACGCCTTTACCTTTGGCGATGACGCGGCGGCCTCACTCGGCATTCCAGTCGGTTACGTGCGCCTAATCCTCTTTGCGGTAACGGCGCTGATGACGGCGGCTATCGTCAGTATGGCGGGCTCGATTGGTTTTGTCGGACTGGTGGTGCCGCACGTCATGCGCTATTTCTTCGGGCCGCTCCATCGCCGGTTGCTTATCGCCTGCGCGATGATGGGCGCTATCCTGATGGTGCTGGCGGACATCGCCTCGCGCACGCTGATAGCGCCGCAGAGCCTGCCAGTAGGCGTGGTGACTGCGCTGGTCGGCGTACCGTTCTTTGCGGTGATCCTGTATCGCTCAAGGAGATTCTCATGAGCATCCGCGCGGAAAACATCAGCTGGTCGGCGGGTAAAAAGCGCATCGTGAATAACGTGTCGCTGAGTGTGCCAACCGGCCAGACGCTTGGCCTGCTCGGGCCGAACGGCTCCGGAAAATCATCGCTGCTGCGCATTCTCGCCGGGCTTCGCCGCCCGGATGCGGGCCGGGTGCTGCTGGACGATGGCGACATCGCGCGGCTGTCCAGGAAAAAGCTGGCGCAGCGCGTGGCGTTCGTTGAACAACACGCGATGACCGATGCCAATATTCGCGTGCGCGACGTGGTGAAGCTTGGGCGCATTCCGCACCATTCGCCGCTCTCGTCCTGGACGCACCAGGATGACGAGATCGTGCGTCAGGCGCTGGAGCACGTGGATATGTTCGACCGTCGCGACGACGGGTGGCAGCATCTTTCCGGCGGCGAGCGGCAGCGCGTGCATATCGCCCGCGCGCTGGCGCAGTCGCCCGGCGAGATTTTGCTGGATGAACCGACCAACCATCTCGATATTCATCATCAGATGCACCTGATGCGCCTCATCAGCGAGTTACCGGTGACGAGCATTGTGGCGCTGCACGATCTCAACCACGCCGCGATGTTTTGCGATGCGCTGATTGTGATGCAGGGCGGGCAGGTGGTGGCGAGCGGCACGCCGGATGAGGTGCTGACGGAGGCGATGCTGCGCGAGGTCTTCAAGGTGGAGGCGCGCATTGAGGTTTCACCCCATCACGGCAAAAAGCATATCCACTTTGTGTAATCAGAAACGGTAATGTAAAAACGGCCCCGTAAAGGGGTCGTTTTGTTTTCGCAAAGGCTGCGTAGCGCAGAGGCGTTACTCGTTGCCCCACTGATTCAGGAAGTTGGCGATTTCATCGATACGCCCTTCAGGGATCCCCGCTTCGCGCGCCATCTCATGCTGCGCTTCTTCGCTGATCTCTTCATTGTTCATCAGACGGGTGATTAACAGCTGGAAGTAGTGCGCCAGGCGGTCGCGCTCCGCATCGCTTACCGGCAACTCTGTTTCCGTCGCGTACTCGTCAGCGATGTCATAAAACTTGATAGGAATATCATTACTCATAGGGCGTTCCTGATGGTGGTGTTTATGCCTGCCGGGACAGGGCGTTATGAGTAAGATAGTACCATTTCTGGCTACGCGCTGGCGCGGGAAATGGTGAAGCGGCGTCAGCAATGGCTATCACAGATCACGCGTTACCTGCATTCCCTGAGCAAGCGTATTGTCGATAACGCTTTGATAGAATTGCGTAAATGTATCGTTCAGCCTGTAAAGGTTGCCGCACTCATTTTGCTCAGGTATCTCAAACTGTTGAAGGATATCTTCAGCATGCAGATGCGTTCTGTCCCAGTAAAATATGCCCTGCTGGCGTTCTCCATTCAGCATCAAATAATAGTTACCACCCGGATCGTCGCCGATGATTAATTTGCTGTCGATAAAATCCAGCTCGCTTAATAGCTCATCGTTATTATAAATGACATCATAATAATCGTTTTTCGTTTGCATCCCAAACAGCGCATTAAACGCAATCGCGCCCTCATCGACACCGCGATACGCTAAATTACAATAATCCGGGCTTTTAACCACAAACCCATTATTTAACAGAAGGAACGTTTTATAATCTTCAGGCAAGCTGATGCAGTATGTTTTTTCCAGGCGCTGGATGTCAGCTTCTGTAATCATTTTTCCACAGGAGACCGGCATACTTTTCCTTCTCTGAGTTAGGGTGACTGGCTCTTTCAATCTACCAGGAGAGATTTTATCTTGACAGCTAAAGATAATTTCACGCCAGATTGCTTTAAAATACTATAAAAATGCCGTTTCGCTACTGCCTGTTTTTATCAACTGCAACCCATTGAATTTTAATCCCAATCCGTGTTCAGGATCCACATCGACAGAAAACATAAATCCAAAACTTTTTTCCGTCTCAGGAGAAAGATAAATTTTTATCAGGAGCAGATTTTTTGCAGCGCAACCATACACTCGCTGGCAGTATTCCCTGGCTTCATCAGTGATTTTCTCAAAAAAAGCATTTTGATTCTTAATAAGAAAATGAATATCAGCCTGGTATTTTTTATCGACTGTATTAGCATCCAGATTTATGCACTGGACAGGGTTTTCGCCAAACGCCGACAACACCAGGTCAACGGAAATTCCTTCATCATCCACATAAAACGTCAGTTCTGGAGCTGTCATAAAATGCTTTTCTCTTTGTCGTTTACGCTGTTGATAAGCCCAGGATCCGGCTTTGTGATAAACGTTTTATAGTAAGCATGACATGGAGAAGAGTGGCAACTGAAAACCGGAAATTATCAGCCACAATATGGTTATTTAACATAAGATAGATTGCGCGCACTATTAAACTTGATATCGACACCAGGGCATCTGCCTCCAGACCGTAACATTCGTCAGCCATTTACGATACACTTGCGCCACTTTTCATTCTCGCTGTTTATGCAACTACATGGCGTCGCCAGCAGGTACAAACGCCAAAACACCGCGGGAAAACAAACCGGAGAGATCATGCTGGAAAAACTGCGTACCCGTGACGGGAAAAAATTTCTGACGGCGCTGGTGATTGTCTTCATCACCGTTCTGACGGTCGTCTCCCGCGTCACGTTTGAGGGCGTGGAAGAACAGTACAACATGCCGATGGAGCACTGGAGCGCGTCGATGTTTATCATGCAGGGCGCATGGGTGCTGATTTACAGCGTGCCGTTCTCGTTTATCATCTCGCTTCCCTTCGCGTTCTACTTTCTGGGGCCAAAGGACGATCGCGGCTGAGTTTGCGTTCGGGCGGGTTTTATTGCCGCGCTGAATGGCTTTGCGTGAATTGTCATGATTACTTTACAAAACAGCGCTTGCCCGATAACCGGGCGCTCACTATTCTTTTGCCGATGATGACGACCGCAGGCTCCGCTTACACAAAAAACCGGCAACTGAAAGCAACACTGCTTTTGGTCATTGCCTGTTGCGTGATGCTGATTTGCCTGACCCAGCGCGCCAGCATTCTGCATCAGATGCAGGTCAAAGCGGCTGAGATCGGCCTCGCGACACAAAACAGTGGCCATGAAGCGACCACGCCGTCGCTCTCCCCCTGTGAACTCAGCGCGCACTCGCTCCTTGCCGCGCAGCCGCTCCACTTCGACACCATTATTCTCTGGCCCGGCCTGCTGGTTATCCTGCTTGCCGTGCTGGTCACCGTGAACGTCCGCGCCCTGCCGGATGCGATCCCGCGCCCTCCGCTATTACGAATACATCTTAAAAACTGCGTCTTCCGTGAATGACTGACCGGGTTCGTCCTGTTCAGTTAATTATTCATGGAGAAAATAGATGAAAATGCTTTTCAGAAGCCTGTGGCTTCTGGCGCTCAGCATGTCTGCGGCCTGGGCTGCGGACAGCGGCTGGCTGCCACCCGCGCAGTCTTCCCACGCCCATATTCAGGTGCGCAGCAGCGCGCCCGCCGACGGTAAAGTGCGTCTGCTGCTGGCTATCACGCTCGATAAAGGCTGGAAAACCTACTGGCGAACACCCGGCGACGGCGGGTTCCGGCCCGTTATTGACTGGTCAACACCAGCGCAGACCACCTGGCACTGGCCGCAGCCGGTGCGCTTCGACGCCGCCGGGTTCAGCTCGGTCGGCTATCATGACGGCGTGACCTTTCCCCTGGAAGTCACCACCACTGAAACCGCGCAGCTGCGCGGCACGCTGACGCTTTCGCTGTGCAGCAACCTCTGCGTGGTGAACACCTTCCCACTGGATGTCGATCTGGCCGATGGCCCGTCGCCTGGTTTTGATGATGACTGGAACGCGGCAATGGCGACCGTTCCGCCAGACACCGGCAACATTACGGTGACGAATGTTGCCGCGCACGGTTCAACGCTCAGCCTGACGGCGACCTCACCCGATGGCTGGCCGCAACCGGCGCTGTTTGCCGATAACCCTGACAACGTGTCGCTTTCGGTGCCCGTGCTGGAACCTTCAGGCGACACGCTCACAGCACATTTCACCGCCCTCAACGAACGTGGCGAACCCACAGACGCCAGCCGTATTCAGGCGGTTTCGCTGGTGCTCAGTAGTGGGGTTACCAGCCAGCAGATGACGGTAAAACCGGACGGCGCGCCGCTGTTCTGGCAGGCCACCGCGGTGGCGCTGCTCGGCGGGCTTATTCTGAACCTGATGCCCTGCGTGTTGCCGGTGATGGGGATGAAGCTCGCCTCGCTGATGACGCTGGCGCAGGCGGACCGTCGCCAGACCCGCATCCGCTTTCTCGCCACCAGCGCCGGGATGATTTTCTCATTCCTGGTGCTGGCAGCCATCATGAGCGCGCTGCGGCTCTCGGGCGCGTGGACGGGCTGGGGATTTCAGTTCCAGCATGCCGGATTTATCGCCACCATGGCGGTCGTGACCTGGGCTTTCTGTTTTAGCCTCGCGGGCGTGATGGAGATCAGGCTGCCCGCCGCGCTCACTACCCGGCTCGCCACGGCGGGTGGCCAGGGCGTTGGCGGCAGTTTTCTGGAAGGCGCCTTCGCGACGCTGCTGGCGACGCCCTGCACCGCGCCTTTTCTCGGCACTGCCGTCGCTTTTGCGCTGGCCGCGCCGTTACCGGAGCTGTGGTTGATTTTCCTCGCGCTCGGCACCGGCATGAGCCTGCCGTGGCTGCTCGTCAGCCTGATGCCCGGCGTGGCGCGCTGGCTGCCGCGGCCCGGCCCGTGGATGGGTAAGCTGCGCCTGGTGCTGGTACTGCTGATGCTCGGCTCCAGTCTCTGGCTGATGTCGCTGCTGGCGAAAGAATGGGGCGCGCGCTACGTTCTTATCGCAGGCGGTCTGATGGTTGCGCTGTTTCTCTGGCGCTGCGCAGTAAAACTGCCGCGCCATCGGGAAAACCTGCGAACGCTGGCGTTCGGCGTGCTGTTCGGTGCCGGGTTATATGCGTTTCTGGCACCTGCACCGGACGGCCGCCGCGAAGGGCCGCTTCACTGGCAGCCCTTCAGCCAGGCGGCGCTGGATAACGCGCTTGCCGCGCATAAACGGGTGCTTGTGGATATCACCGCGGACTGGTGCCTGAACTGTAAGGTCAATGAAGTGATGGTGCTGCACCGCCCCGATGTCGTAGACGCGTTGCATCAGAATGACGTGGTGCTGTTACAAGGCAACTGGAGCAAGCCATCTGCGGAAATTGAAACATTTTTGCGCCGCCACGGCGCAAGCGGCATTCCGTTTAACGCCGTGTTCGGCCCTGCTATACCGGATGGCGAAATGCTCTCCTCGCTGCTCAATAAAACGGAACTGCTTAGCGCGCTGGATAACGCCAGCGCGGCCACCTCTCAGACAATGAATAAGGACAGACAATGAAAAAGTTACTGATGGCGGGCGCGCTGCTCGCGGCTTTCCACGCGCAGGCTGATGATTTACCGGGGCCGGTAAAGCAGCTGGAAAAACAGGGCATTACGATTATCAAGCCTTTCACCGCACCGGGCGGCGTTCAGGCATGGCTCGGTAAATATCAGGACACCGGCGTGACGCTTTATCTGACGCCCGATAAAAAGCATGTCATCACCGGCTATATGTATGACGCGCAGGGCAATAACCTCAGTGAAAAGCTGATTAACGACGAGCTGTACATCCCGGCCGGGCGCGAAATGTGGAAAACGCTGGATCAGGCGAAGGGCATTCACGAAGGCAGCGAGCAGGCCGCATGCAAAGTGGTGGTGTTCGCCGATCCGTTCTGCCCTTACTGCCATAAGTTCTGGGAGCAGGCGCAGCCGTACCTCAACGATAAAAGCATCAGCCTGAAAACGCTGCTGGTGGGCGTGATCCGCCCGGACAGCGGGCGCTACGCCGCCGCGGTGCTGGGCTCCGACGATCCGCAAAAAACCTGGCAGGATCTTGAAAGCTCAGCCGGGAAAAACAAACCGGCGCTACCGGAGAAAACGTCGCCTGCGGCCTTTAAGCAGATTCAGTATAACCAGCAGCTGATGACGCAACTTGGCGCAAATGGCACGCCAGCGATTTATTATCTGAACAAAGACCGGCTGCTTCAGCAGATAATCGGCCTGCCGAACGCCGAACAGATGGTCGATCTGGTGGCCTGTAAGTAATAAAAAGGGCCACTTTTGCGGGTGGCCCTTTCTTTATTTGTCGTTAACCGGCTGAAGCGTGAGGCGATTATTGCTGGCCTCAATAATTCTCGGCGTATCCGGTTCGAGATCGTCACGTGACAGCACCAGACGCCAGCTATCGTTGGTGTCGTCAGGGGCCATAAACATCCCCGCCACGGCCACATACTGCGCCGTCTCCTCCAGAGGCATATCCAGTGAGAATGATTCTCCTGGCCGCAACTGGATATCTTTTTCAGCGACCAGATCCGCTTTAATGGCCTGGCTGTCATTGGCGAATAGCGAGGGGTAATCAGTGCTGTCAAACGCCTTACGGTCTTTCAGCTGGTAAATACGCACGACCGTCGCCAGCGCTGCCCCGCTCTCGTTGTTATTGACGCCTTCCCTTGCCCGGATATCCAGATGCAGCGTTTTTATCTGCCTGAAGAACAGCGAGCGGGTCACTGAGGCGGCGCCGTCTGTGACTTTTTGCGTCAACCCACAGCCCGCCAGCACTGCCATCGTCAGCATTACAGCCACCACTTTACCAGCGGTATTCGCCATCTTCATCGCTCTCCCTACGGTGAATGTTTTCCTGAACCTGTTCCCAACGGCCCAGAGGAATGGTAATCATCTCATTATTGCGCCGCGCAGCGGCATTAAGCGGCTTCAGCAACGCCGTGCGGCCCAGTTGCACGGGATATTCCGGCTTACAGCACAGGCGGGCATCCGCTAATAAGTGCCGCGGTACGCGCAGCTGCATTCGCACATTAAGGTGCACGCCGAGATAGACGTGCAGCAGCGCGTTAAGATCGCGGTTAAGCTCTCCGTCAGGCAGCCAGCCCCGGGCCTCTTCGGCATCGTCAGTGGTGAGCATCAATAAGACCTGACCATTAACGTCGGTGGCGTAGGTTCCCATGACGGGACGATGCTTCAGGCTAAGCGGCTGACGCATACTCATTCTGGCGGACGCTTTCAGAGGAACACGGCAGCGGTCGTGATGAAATACCGTAGTCTGCGTTTGCGGCGCAAGAAGCCTGACCAGCGCGCCCAGGCCTTCTGCCGTGCGCCCGGGCAACATCATTACAGGCAACAGCGCCAGAAAACGTGAAAGTGGTGTACCCGCGGCAGATGCGCAGCCAGGGATCCCAAGCCCCACGAGGCCGAGCAGATACTGTGAGGTGTTATCCACTCCGCCTGGCTGAAAGGTGGCGGGATACGAATATTTTCGCCAGATGCGGTAGTACTGGGCTATTAACCGGTGATTAAAGATATCGAGAAAATCGCACGTCGCCTCGTAGCCTTCCCGCCGCTGCGCGATGTCGTCGATATACTGCGTCGGCAACGTGCCTCAATACCATAAAGCCCCATGAAAGTGATACGTACTGTCGGCGGGAGATGCGGGTGTTCGCTGGTCTCTGAGCCGCGTATTTCACCAGCCGGAAATCCCATGCCCGGATGCGGGCGAAAACGTACCGGCTCATGGCGCAGTTGCCAGTCGCTCCCGGTAACAGGAAGCCCCGGATGGCTTCGCTCAAGCCACTGACAAAAACGATAAAAATTCATATACGGCAGCTGTTGCCGCGTCTCTTCCTTCAGCCGGGCAGGCGCGGACTGTGATTCTCTTTCCAACGGATACATTTCCCTTCTGGCTGAACAATAAGCGTTAGCTGATTAAACTGGTTCATATCGGCATAGCGCGCGAAGAAGCGGTTGAGCATTTCCCCGAAGAGGTGAATATCGCCTTCGCCCGCAAAACCGTGACTGTCGAGCGTGACTTCGATGTCGAGCCCACGTAAAAGAAACCCGTCTTCAAACCGCTGAATGCGGTAGTGATTTATCGCGAGGATCGCCTCCAGCCGACGGTTATTCAGTTCATCATCACGCCAGTTGTACAGCGCCAGCGTGCCGCGAAGCACTTCTGCGCTGCTCATCATGTTGATAAAGCGTGTGCCCAGATGACTCATTACCCGCCAGTGGAAACGGTCCTCGACGGGGGGATACGCGGGTAGCGTTGGCTTACACAGGTTACGAACGGTCAGTGGCGTTTCCGTGACCTGTTCACAACGATCCAGCAGCGTGCTTTGCAAAGCCCGGCGCGGCAGTTGTCCGTTGGTGCAGGTGATGCGCAATGAGATGGTTTCTTTCTCCAGCATCCGATCCCTCTCCCACTTCTCGCCGCCCAGAATAAGCCAGGTATCATGCATTCCGGTGACGCCACGCTTTACACGGGTGTGGTAGTAACGTTCAGGCGCGTGACGGCGCATCATGCCGCCCTGATGACGAAAGCTGGTGAAAGGCACATACCGGGCCTCGCCGGTTCGACCCGATCCGGTGACCGCATCCACGGAATAAATTTCGGTATGCCCGTCCTGCAGGCGCTTCGGACGCAACAGATATTCGTTTTCCAGCCCGTTTATCGTCAGCGGATCGGCCTCCAGCGTGAACAGGTTAATGACCGGCACACAGTGCAGGCGCAGCGCGCTGTCGGTGACGGGTAAATCGGCCTGCCAGAGCTGGCTGAACACCACGTCGATGTCAAAATGCGACGTTCCCGGCGGCCATGTAACCCCTTCCAGACCGTTAAGATGAACGAACATAAACTTTTCACGAAAAGTGAAGTACTCCAGCAAAAGCTGCCAGCCACTAAAGGCGCTATCGCCTTTCGGCCATAGCATGTCGTCGTCGCCAAACCCGCCTGGAGAAAAATAGCCATCCAGTTTTATTCGTTCTGTCTGTCCCGGCAGCCGCAGATAGAGAGCCGCCTGACGTTTAGTCAGCATGAAGTGGAGCGCATTGCCCGTTATGGCGTCCTCGCCGAGATACATCGGCAGATGGCGCAGATCCACCTGTCGCCAGTCGGCCTGTTCGCTGCAGGCGAAACGGATACGCAGCACGGAACGCCCGTCAGGCTCCACGGTCATGGCAATCTGTGATATCGCAAGCGGGTTCAGCGTCATATCACGGGTGGTGCGATAGCGGCACACGGTGTGTTTAGGGCCTACCGGGCGCGAATAGATCTCCAGCCCGGCAGGGGCCGTTTCCGCCATTTTCATCGCCGATAATTGCGGTGTCAGCGCCACGACCGACAGCGAGGGCACGGTGCGCAGATAGTGCGGCCACAGCATACTGACCAGCCCTTCGGTGAGCTCCGGCAAATCGTCGTCAATCTTCTCGCGAAGACGTCCGACCGAAAACGCAAAACCTTCGAACAGGCGCTCGACATACGGATCCGGTGTCCCGGCTTTGTCGAGATCAAGCATTGCCGCCCGGTCAGGGTGCGTTTGGGCAAACTCTTTTGCTGCCTCGCGCAAATAGCGCATTTCAGCGTCAAAATAACGCAGCGTTAAATCATCCATAAATAACCGCTATGACATTTCAGAAAGAAAATTAAAGGCTGGAGTGAGTCAGAATGAGGGTTCATCGTCACCGACATTGTCGTCATGCGTGGCATCAGAGGCGCTGACGATAAAAATGTTGTCCGGCAGCGTAAAATGACGAAGCCGGAGTAGCGCCAGCGGCCCTTCACCGGCTTCAGTGCGCAGCGTGTAGTTGAGTACCCGGCCATCGGGTGCCTGCCAGGCCAGATGCCAGCTGCTGTTAACGCCCGGGTACGCACTCACCGCGGCTTTATCCAGTAGGCGAATAAAGCCCCACGCACCCGATAAATCGGCATACAGACGAGTGCCCGCCTGTGTGCTGACCCAGCTGAGACTTGCCCCTGGCGCTTCAGTATCCTCAGGCCAGGTAAATCGCTTCCAGACAGGCATCTGATTCATATAGGTCAGCTTCTGGCTGTCTATGACAAGCGTGGTTTGCATAATGCCCGCCGCCGTGCCTGGCCGCAGGTCAAAGTTAAGCCCGGCCTCGCCACGGGTAAAGGCCACATCCGAAATATGGCTGAGCGTATCCATGGCCTGAAGAAAAGCCGGGTTGAATGCGAGTCCCTGCGCGTTAATGTCATCGGCCACCCAGTGGCTTCCCTCTTTATGCAGTACGCCGTTCAGACGGGTCTGCAAAAACCGGGCGATGCGGCCGGTATCTCCGTTAAGGTATTTCGCGAGCAGCGGCAGGGAAACCTCGCTGCTGGTATCCCTGAAGGGATAACGCCCGCCAAAGGCGCTGTTCCAGTCATCCACAACGGCGGTACGCCACTGCGCGTTAAGGCTTTGCGCTGCCGGGGTCAGGACCTGCTGCCAGGCCTGCTCCATGGGCCGCACAAAAACAGTTTGTCCGAAGCCGCTCCACTCCTGCCCAAGCCCTGCAGCAACCAGACTGCCGTAATCGCGGGTTTCGGTTAAATCGATAGCCTTGCCCTGAAACACCGTCTGCGCCAGCGCCTGGGTCATCGCCTGCGGATCGGTGGCATTGGTGACCTGCTGCAGACGCAGTCTCACCTGCGTCACGCGGGTGAGATAAGTCTGCAGGCTGAGCTCATGACTGCCCATCCCCTGCGCTTTTTCATCAATCAGCGCGAGGACCGGGCCAAAGGTGGCATCCAGTGGGCCATGCGCTCCGCTGCCCTGATCGATGACGGGTTGCTTATCCTTCCCGAACAGATTTTTTGCTGATTTGACCAGCGAATCTGACAGGGCTTCGCTGGCCTGACCGGTCCGGCCCTGAATACTCAGGGTATTCATTAACGCCACCAGCGGAGACTGGCGGACATCGGCCATCAGCGTTAACTGATCGATAGCGTCCGATAACGTAGCCGCCGGTTGCCAGCGTAAACTGTTCAGAAAATCGAGCCAGGCACCGCTAAAATCGGCAAAATAGCGCGCCGCTAAGCGCTGTTTCAGCGCATCCGGGGAGAGCTGTTGCGTCGCAGGCTTTTTACTGTCGCTCAGTACCCAGTCGATCTCCTCACGCCGCGCCGTGACGATATTCTCGATAGCAGGCGCTACCGCCTCCTCCCATGCCTGGCGAGTATACATGCCTGGCACCACGTTATCGGTGGTAAACAGGCGCGACGCGTCGGTATCGCCCGTCATATCGGCAAGTCGCATGTCGACATACTGCTTCGCCACCTGCGCCAGCATTTTCTGATACAGCGTGGATTCGCTGTTTCGCATCCCCATCTGGCGAATCAGTAAAGCGCGAGCCTGGGCAACCAGCGCTTCATCGGCGTGAAAATGCCAGTGCGGGTGGCTCGCCAGGCTTGCGCCGTAAAACGTCAGCAGAGCAGGCGCCTCAGCCTCCCAGAACGCGTTCTTGATGCCTTTGCGTTGCGGCCAGTCCTCTGCCAGGCGCTGGCCGAACCAGGCGGCGTTCATTTTTTCAGGGCGAGCCAGCATCAGATAAAGCTTTAATCGATCGTAAACCGGTTTTGCCATACGCTCGCGAAGCGGGCTGTCTGGCGGAAGTTGTGTAAACGCCATCAGCTGGTTTTGCAGATGAAGTGCGGCCGCATCGCGTAATAAAGGCTGCGCACTTTCTGCATAGCGCACCAGTAACGCCGCCAGCAACGTATCATTCTGACTCAGGCCCGCACGGGCATACCACGGCACGCCATGCGCTGAGCGGTACTGCAAGCGCATTATTGTTTTTTGTAACGCCGATAACGCATGCAACCGGCTTTCCAGCGGCTGTTTATCATGCAGCACCTGCTCTGATTGCACCTGTGCCGCCGCTATAAGGCGATGATTTCCGACAAACGAAACCAGCATGCTGGCCCCCGTGAGCGCAAGCGCTACGGCTCCCGTCACCGCCGCGACCTGTTGCCGGTTGATCCCCGGTTTTCGCGGACGCAAGCCTGCCGGTAAGGCCATGACTGAAGCTGGCAGCGCATCCCAGCGATTATCCTTACTCCAGTGGTGGCGAACCGTTCGTGCGGCTTCCCGCGATGGCATGCTAAATATCACGCCTGCCAGCGGAAGCGGACGCCAGGCGTTAAGGAATACCGCCAGCGGCGCGGCGATCGTTTCGGGTTTGCGCAGCAGCCTGTCTGCCAGGCTCAGCAAAAAAGTGTGCCCGGGGGCTTCACAAATGTGCTGCACTCCTTGCGTCATCAACGGTAGCGAAAGGGAGGAAAGCTGGGCAGAGAGGTGCTCTGACGCGCAGTCTGCCGGCAGCAGGCACCCAACGGGCTGGGTGACATACCCGGCGTGATCGACGTTTTGTCCATGCAGCGACCAGACGTACAGCGGAAGACGCCAGCCCAGCACGTCATAAAGCCGATAAAAAGCGTGGGCCAAAGACTCCATCGCATCTGCAGTCACCTTATTTTCATGATGCGCAGAGTCAGTGTCGGCCTTATTGTCAAACGCGGAAGTCACCCATACGATGCCATCGGCAGGACGGCGACGCAGTTTGCGCAGCGCGGAAAGCCAGGCGGCGTCAGCCTCACTCGTCAGCACGCCGCCCCACAGCAACAGCGTGCCCCGGTCTTCCTGCCAGAGTTCCTGAGAGAGACCCGGCACAAGGCGTTGTACATCACTGACTGAACCAACGACCAGCAGGATTCGGATTTTGCGAGGCCAGAAACAGCCGTAGTGGTGGCGCATCCTGTCTCTTATTTCCCTGACGATAACATCCAGGGCAACGCGAGGGGCGAGTCGCTTCTCATCGACAGGTAAAACCTGTGTCTGTTGTGCCTTTCGACGATACTGACGCTCCTGAACGGCACGATGAAACACCGGTAAAAAACGGACAAAAATCATGATCAGAACGATTAGCAGAAATGAAAAAAATTGTTCTTTCGGTGTATTAATGCCGCAGGCCGGTCCAAAAGTTCTAATGAGCCATCCGAGAAAAAATAGTCCTGTTATTGTCAATCCGGCCAGACCCAGTCTGCCAAGGTAATTACCTGGTATCTTCATCTCCGCTCCCTGGAGTTAATGAACTAATAAAGTAGTCCTGCTCATGCGAAAATAGCGCCAATACAGGATAGTTATTCAACTTCACCCAATCAGCAGCAAGTGCTGTTAAAAGCCACGGCGAGAATGGTCCTGGCTTACCACACCATTTCTCCAGCAGTTCATTTTCTTCCGGTTTCCATGTTGCGCCCAAAGTGTTACCGCCAGTGATCAGCGCAGCAAAATAATCACTCCAGCTTTTTGCATCGCCAATAATTTTTTTTGTTCGACATGCGGTGGTCTGTGTCTGGAGAAACACATTGAGCTCAGTGTCAAAGCGGGTTATATCGAGCTGCATGGGTCTGAGTAAGCGCGCGGGGTATGGCATACCGCAATTGCGCACTACATCATCACTTGCCAGCAACAGCGCCGCCAAACCATCGGAATAGTTTTCTTCTCCGCTGAGTTGCAACACAAGAATTAATTCAGCCGCCAGCTCTGTTTTTTTTAGTCGTTCTTCCACGGCCGAAAAAGAGAGTGAAGCTGTAATTCGCAAATTTTCAAGGGTAATAGGTTGAGTCAGATATTCATGCCAGACAGTGAAGAAATGATCCGTCAAACGATCACAAGGACAATCGCTCACTATCGTAATTTGCAATGGCAACTTTGCAGAAACATCCCGCAGCTCATTTTCTACAGCGCCGATCAGTAATCTGAGGGTACTGATATCATCTCTCTTCTTACCGACAGGAGAAATTAATCTGCGAGAAAGTCCGTATTGTTGCACACGCTCTGTCCCAAAATCGCGGGCAGAAAAATGGTCGGGCAGCATGACAGCGCTGGCTAAAATAGCTACATAGCGCTCAGCCCACTGCGTCCATTGTTGCTGACTGTATTGCGCTTCTTTCTGCAAAAAAAGATGCTGTTTTACCTTCCGCAGGCGTAAATAGCATCTGACAAAAAAGATCAAAAGCCATGCTATGATAGGTAAAAAAGAAACCGCCCAGATATTAATCGCTGATAACACATTTATTTTACCGGACGCATGAAGTACAAATAATAATGCTCCCACGATGAATGCTAAAACGCCTGTGCACAGCCATCGATATAATGATGGTGCCGGAGGCAACTCAGTTACAACAGCGTTCTTCCTTTCCCAGCTCATTACTCATCCTATTGAACATTCCGGGTCCGCAGAAATGACCTGGCAGCCACATTCACACCGACATCCATTAACTACAATAGCCTTGCCATCTGAAATCCACTCTAGCGAGCCTTCAATAATTTTATTCGTACCATGCCCTGGAACCGGGCAGTTTACTTTATCTCCTACCAGCGCCACAATTCGCCCATTGACTACCATTGTTAAAGAGGCAGAAATCACCACGCCGCCATGCGTAGTTTTATCGCCCAGCACGACGAATCCTTTTGACAATTTTATTCTCCGTTTATTAGCAGGAACAGAATACAGAATTTAATTTACGCCGAAAGAAATAACTGTTAGCTCACCAGTTTCCGTAGGGATAGATTTTATCGCTGATAAATTTTTTCATACCATCACTGTACTCATAACCATTCGGGAAATTAGTTTGCCCCTTACACATATTGAGATCTTTCCCTGACAGGGTTTTAATCTCCGTCTTCGTTTGCTCAAGGTTAGGGCGGCCATTATTCTTCAGCCACACCCGGACTTTGCCTTCCGGCGCAAGACCGATAACCATATACTGAAAGTAATAGGTCTCCTTTGGGCTGTAGTTACTTTTTTCCGTACTCAGCATTTTCTGCCAGGTTTCGGGCGCGAACAGCAGTGTGGTCTCGTACACTTTCTTGTCAATGATCGAATCCCAGCAGAAAATCATGATAGTCGGCGGTGAAGGGGCCATGTTAAACGGAGATGGCCCCATCCCTGCATACTGATCCCAGCTTCCCACACTGCTGCCCTGGGGCTGGTCTATCGTGCGGAAAACCCTGGCGTACCCGTTGATGTCGAGCATTTTTACCAGCGTAACCTGCGCCGGCAGCGCCCGGGGCGTGGTAAAGGTGAAGTACCACTCATCAAAAGGCGCTTTTATTTCACCCTGCTCGTTCGCAGACAACACCCTGTTGCAGGCTGTCAGTAATAACGCTGACAATAGTGTAATGGACAGCTTCATGCTTTATCTCCGTTCATATTCCAGACTGCGCGCGTCCAGCCGGTATCCGGACGGCTGAGGAAACCAATTAATTCAACTGCGTTCACAGCACCATAAATTCTTTTAATTTCTTTGCCATCGAGCCAGACCGTTTTGAACTCAACGGGATTCCAGTTTGCGGAACAATGGATATATTTTCCAATAAGCTGAATTTCCGATAATGTGAATGGTTCTGACGCACAACCACATCTGACTGACTGTGCTTGGACAATTGCCTTGTGACTCAGTGCCTCTAGCTCTTTAGGCAATGTGAGGTTTTTATCCTTAGGAAGAATTTCCTTAATATCAACACCGGCCTCCTTCGCCGCATCTATCATCACCCGTAAACTCACTTTACTCCAGTCATTAGGAACAATACGCTTTAGTGTCACGGCAGCACCGACGCGCTTTTCTCTTACACCTGTTTTATTTTTATCATGGTTAACCAGATAGTCATACCAGGTTTCCGTTTTCACCTCACCATTTACCATCAACGGGCGGAGATTTGGGCATTTTTCCAGTTTGGGTATTTCATCCTTTGCCTTATTATAAGCATTCGTTTTTTCAGGTAGAATATCATCTTTAACCGTTTCACTTCGTGGTTTTGTTATAAAATAGTATTCCTGTTCATAGGGGTTATAACCACCGCCGATATCAGAGTGTACGCCTGGTAAACTTAACTCTGGCCATAACTCTTTTATACTGTTAAGGCTAAAGTTATAACGGCACTCGTGCATGGCGCTAATCTGGAAGACTTTCTGGGCAATATCCTGTGGCAAATACAGATTTATTCCCGGATTATAACCGTTATGTGGCTCAAGCCCCACAGCACAAACTGTATCAAACAGCCCTATAAATCTGATTTCACCGGCGGGTTTACCATGCTGATTCTGGCCCTGCAACCCTTCGGCTATTGCCTTTTGAATGGCTTCATCATTGTTTCTGACGCGATTTGCGAAGTGGCGAGCAGCCGCAGCTCCGCGGCTGAAACCAAAAATATCGAACTGGATTTTCTCAATGGCATACGATATTCCGCTTTCTTTCATTAAGAGAGTTTTAATCTGAGCTGCAATTTGAGAAACGCCCTCATCGGTTTTATCAATTACGCCCTCTGAAAACATTCCTGTGCCCTTTGCAGTCCAACTATCTTCTTCTCCTTTTTGTGTGCCAATTCCCTGAACATAGACCGCTCGTTGATAAAGCGTTTGCCCTTTAATAACTTTATCATCTTTTACATAAAGCGTATTTAGCCAATGAATATTGGAGTAGTAACCCATATAGCTGCTACTGCTCAAAGCGCCCATACTTAGCTTTTGATAACATAGCTCGGCATCTTCTTTTTTCATACCAACATCAAGATGTGTGCATTTTTTAAGAAGGCGTATATCTGTATTAAATACATTATTACCCGTACCATCAAAGAACATACCTATCGTGATAGTAATTCCCGTCACGGGTTTACGTTTACAAACAATTGTTTTCTCAGGTATGTTTATGTCGGTGAAGTGTGAGCCGTCACTGGTTTCCCATGTATGATAATCCGTCATGTTTTGTCATTCCTTATTGATTTGCTGGTTCCCATAATTTCAATATTAAGTTTGCATGGCATCGCCGTATAAACAGGTAGTGTTTTGCCATTTTCATCTGAGACACCAGTAAAAACATCTCCATCGCCGGTTGTGATTTTATATTCTGTGTTCGGGATGATATTTCCATGTTCATCCTTCAGGGCATAAACACCACCATACCCTTTCGGGAAATCATATGGAGAAACATTTAGCGTTGCTGGTCCCATTTTCTGTACGTTCAGCGATTTCAGCAGAATATTTCCAGGACACCCCAGTTCGATATTTCCGTCGCTGAGCCGGATATAGGCGCCCCCGCAGTTAATCACCAGTTCTGTTGCCGCCGTGATGTCCACCCGACCTTCCGTACTGGTGACGGTGACTCCCTTTTTGGCCAGCGCCTCCAGCGCATCCTCCTGCGCCTGGATTTCCACTTTCCCTTTCGCCGCAAACAGCTTCATACCAGCCTGTTGCGCCAGCACGCTCACCGCCTCACCCGCCGCCACCGTAACGCGACTCAGGGCGCTGATGTCCGTGTTCTGCTGAGACATTATCCCCACGCTCGCGCTGCCGGACGCCACGCGCACCGCCTGCGGGCTGGTGATGCTCACCCCTTCCGGCGCATTCAGCACCATCCCCGGTTTCACCAGGTCTTTAAGGGCATTCGTCAGCGTCACCTGGCTCCGGATATCCGACGGCAGCGCGTCTGCACTTTCTGCCGCATCCGACAGACTCCGCGCGATGCTCAGCGCGTTCTCCAGCTGCGCAATCGCCTCTTTCATGGAGAGCATTTTATCGCCCGCTGACGGCTGCCTGTCCGCCGTAATAAACACCCCGGCGCCACCGCGGATACTCACCCATCTGTCAGTGCGCAGCTCTGCGCCTTCGCCACGCAGTGACCGCCCCGCATCCACGTTATGTCCCAGATTAAGCTGTGTCTTACCACCATACTCCGTGCTAAGCTTGATATGTTCCTCGCCGCGTCTGTCCTCCATCCGCAGCTTGTTGTTGGCCGGCGTGCGTATCACATTGCGGGTGTTGTTCGCCTCCGTCACGTGGTCCGGATGGCGCGAGTCGTGCAGCGCATGGGCGATATACGGCCGGTCCGGGTCGCCTTCGTGAAAGGCTATCGCCACCTCTGTGCCCTGTATCAGCGGGAAGTGAAACCCGTACACGTCACCGCCGTAGGGTTTCGCCAGGCGTATCGGCATGCTCTCCTGGCCGGGCGATTTGTCGTCACGGTCTGCGTCAAACTTCACCCGGTACAGACCGGCCGCGTCCTGCCAGGCGTAGATATCCCCCGCCCGGGCGCTGGTCACCCGGGCCGTCATGGTGCCGCTGACCTTCGGGCGCGGCAGCAGCGGCGGACGCCAGCACACTGTTTCGCTGTAGGGCATTCCTACCCACGCCACGTGCAGTGCATCCTTACGGCTGGCAGAGTAACCGGCACTGATAATGACGATGCCATTTTCGAGCTCATCCGGCAGCGTCGGCGGAATGGCGGTTTTAGTAATGGTGAGCACCTGTGCCGGGCTCAGCGTATGGTCGGTACTGCTGCCAGTTATGCGGGTCTGCTCAGACAGAAAACGCTCATGCTCCAGCCGCGCCCAGAAATTCCCGGTTTCCGCTGCCGGATCGAGTTTGTCGCCTCGCTCAAGATGGCGCGGACGATAGTGATATACATCGCCGTAAGTGACGCCCTCTCCGTCGCCCCGGGTCATATCCGCCGGGGCGGACATCAGTATTTTTTGCGCCTGTCGGTGGTTGTAATCATTGGCCGTCACGCTGCGTTCGACTACGTTGTGCCGTACACTCACGCCCCACACCGAATCCACACCGTTGTCATGCGCGCCTGACGGGCTGTTCAGCGGCAGTGTTTTACCAAACTGCCAGGCGCTCTGCCTGTCGGCAAAATGCACCACCTCCGTCCTGGCGTCTGGTTGCAGGGTAAAGAAATAAAATATTCCCAGCTCAGACAACAGACGTTCGATAAACGCCAGGTCACTTTCCTGGTACTGATTAATTTGCTCACGCGGCGGATAAACCTGTTTAAGGCGGAACTCATATTCCCACTCGTGCAGGCCGTGTTCCCGGAGGATCTGCTCCACCACTTCCGGTACTGATTTATTGACGAAAAAGCGGTGGGTGCGGAACTGATTACCGAGCAGCGCCAGAAACGGCTCAATAATAATCTGGTATGTCGCCTGGTCGCGTGAGCCGCTGATACGCTTAAAGTGCGTCACCACGCCGTGCACCACCTTCTGCTCAACCAGCCCCGTCAGTGGGCCGGCACCCATGGTCAGCGTGGCCGGTTTGCTCAACAGCTGCGTGGCATCAATGTTAAGGTCGCTGCTGGTGAACCGGATGTCATAGTGGTAGAGCTGGCTCATTGCCTCGACGCCGCTAAAATCTTCGACATCCAGTAATGAAGGGCATGACGGAATATCCAGACGGTAGCGGTTCAACCCGCTTCCCGTTAGCGCAGCCAGGGTGTTTTTAAGCGTATCGGTCTGACTCATGATATTGGCTCCTTGGGGTAACCTGCTGTCCATAACTTTATTGCCAACGGCAAGTAACAGGTTTAATCAGGGGTACTCAGCGAGCACGGAAAAGGTGATTACGGCCCCATGCCTTAAAGGCGCAGGCAAGAGCTGTAATACTTGATAAATATTTATCTGAAATAATTTTCCGGTCATGATATGCAGGCAAGAGATAAATACTCTTGCCGGATTAACCAGTACGATGTGTAGATTCCCCAATGTAAAATCCATATTTACGAATGCGTCGTTAAATACGGATATTTATTACTCTGGAACCTGAATTGAACCATACGGCCTTGCGAATTCACGTTCGCTCAAAGGAAAATTATAGACATGATTATTATTTACTCCGACACCGACAACAAAACTTCTCGGATCCTTATCTCCTGAAGTTGCATGAAGTACAAATTCAACAATATACTTATTACCATTTTCAAAACTATAGTATGAAGGAGGAATACACAGCTCCCCGGCACTAATCCTGAAACCTGGTGAAAAATCAAACTTTTTCTCTTTTGAGGGTATTCCTCTTAGATTTATCCCGATATCCACTGGCTGGTAATCCTGTGCATTATCAATATTTATACAAACATCCCTCCCTCTGCTGCTCACCTTTGCGGTTTCATCAAAGCGCATTATGTCACCGGGCCCCGGGCATCCCGTCAGAATTGAAACACAGGCAAATGATAAAAACAGAAGGTTAAACGTATTAACGTTGTTCTCACTTATCATGGGAACCCCTTTAAAGTCGCTCTGTAACCGGTACGTATTACCGTTTCAGAAATATCCCCATCGAGGGTGATGTCAGGGTATTTTTGATTTTCAAGGTGACTCCATATTTCATAGCCAAATGTCTGCAAAATAAAATTATCTGCAATAATCTGTGCTTGTTGCTCCATTGGATATTCACTGAGCAATCGACCATCAAGTGTATATCGATAACTAACCAGCCAACTCACCAGGCCCCGGCAGATAACTTTCCCTGTGGATCCAGACTTTCGAATATTCAATAGTGGGTTTAAAAACTGATTGCGCCAGCATAATTTCACCCGGCGTAAGCAGCCTGATACCATCTTCTTTAATTCTCAACTGTTCCTGAGTTTATTCCGTCATGTTTAAACTCCAGCAAAATCCCCTCTTCCTCACTCCAGCCAAGCGTCAGGTGCTGGGGTTTCTGTCCTGCCGCCCTGTAGCTTAACAATTGCTGGCTCAATACTGGCAGAATTTGCTGCGCCAGAAGGCTGTCGATATTGCGTGCCCCGGTGTCCGGCAGCAGGCAGGCGTCGGTCAGGACGTCGTAAAGGCTCTCATCAATATGCGTCGTCAGCCCGTAGTGGCGGCTCAGGCGCTGGCTGACCTGCGACAGTTTCATTGCCACGATGGTGCGCATCGCCTGCGAATTCAGCGGGCGATAAATCACCGTCTGGAATCGCGCCAGCAACGCTGGCTGGAAGTGATCGCGCAATATCGGACGCAGCAGTTCATGCAGATCGGTCTCGCTGGCGTCCGGTTTTTCGTCCAGCAATTGCATGATGTGATCACTGCCGAGATTGGAGGTCATCAGAATGACCGTGTTGCGAAAGTCGATTTCCCGCCCTTCGCCATCGCGCATGAAACCGCGGTCAAACACCTGATAAAAGAGGTTCATCACATCGCGGTGCGCCTTTTCCACCTCATCCAGCAGCACCACGCTGTAGGGGCGCTTGCGTACCGCTTCCGTGAGGATGCCGCCCTGGCCGTAACCCACGTAACCCGGAGGAGAGCCCTTGAGTTGCGAAACGGTGTGCGGCTCCTGGTATTCCGAGAGGTTAATGGTAATCAGCGATTTCTCGCCGCCATAGAGCGTGTCCGCCAGCGCGAGCGCGGTTTCGGTTTTACCTGTACCACTCGGCCCGGTCAGCAGGAACACACCCTGCGGGCCGTTTTCTGATGCCAGCCCGGTTTTCGATGCGCGTAAGCGCTGTGCAATGGCCTCCAGCGCCGCGTCCTGACCAACCACCCGGGCGGCCAGCCGCTGCTCCAGGCTCAGCAACTCCGTCTGTTCATCCTTCATCAGGGATGAAAGCGGTACGCCGGTCCAGTCGGCAATCACTGTCGCCACGGTACGCGCGTCCACGTCCAGCCCCAGTAGCGGAGTGCCCTGCTGCACAATGGCCAGTTCACTTTGCAGCGACGCGCTCTCCGCCTGCCGGGAAAGGTCACGGCGGCAGGCCAGCAACTGTTCCGTTAAGGTAATTTCCTGACCGTACTGCGTTTCCAGTACGTCCAGTTCCGTGAGGATATTGACCTCTTCCTCTTCAATCTTTGCCAGCCGCTCGCTGTGGGCGTGGCTACCCATTGCGATATCTTCCAGCAGCGCCTGTTTTTCCAGCGTCAGTGCACTGATACGGGCACGCCGCTGCGTCAGCGGCTCTGGTACGGTGTCGAGACTCATTCGCACGCGCGCCGAAGCGGTATCCAGCAGATCCACTGCTTTATCAGGAAGCTGACGGCCAGTGAGGTAGCGGCGTGAGAGCGTGACGGCGGCTTTGACCGCATCATCAGTGATATGCACACCGTGATGCTGCGCGTAGCGGGACTTGAGCCCCCTGAGCATCAGGCAGGCGGTGTCGTCATCCGGCTCGTCGACTTTCACCATCTGGAAGCGACGCTCCAGCGCAGCGTCACGCTCAAAGTATTGCTTGTACTCGCTCCAGGTGGTGGCGGCAATGGTCCTGAGTTCACCGCGTGCCAGCGCCGGTTTCAGCAGGTTAGCCGCATCTGCGCCGCCCGCCTGGTTGCCCGCACCGATAATGGTATGCGCCTCGTCGATAAACAGCAGGACCGGCGTCGGCGACTGACGTACAGCCTCTATGATATTTTTTAGTCGCTGCTCAAACTCGCCTTTCACGCCTGCGCCTGCCTGTAAGAGCCCAAGATCAAGGGTACGCAAGGTGACACACTTCAGGCTCTCCGGCACATTGCCCTCAGCAATGCGCAGCGCCAGCCCTTCCACCAGCGCGGTTTTCCCGACGCCCGGCTCGCCCACCAGAATCGGGTTGTTTTTACGCCGACGCGAAAGAATATCCACCATCTGGCGGATTTCGTTATCGCGACCAAAAACCGGATCAATACCGTCAGCTTTCGCCTTCGCTGTAATGTCCTGCGTGAATTTATCCAGCACCGCCTGGAGGGCTTTGTTCAGTCCTGGCCTTGCGGAAAGCGGATCCTCTGTCGGGTCGCTGGTGAGCGTTACAGGTGACGTTGTTGTTTCATCGGCAGACGCACGGGATAACAGCGCTTCCTGCTGCGCCTCCGGGCGCTCGTCTGACTGCGCATCAAGCAGTCCGCGCAGCCGCTCAAGCTGACTACGACCTACAGTCAGTAGCGGCCAGAGGCCATCGCAGGAAAGCAGGGCTGGCATCTCAATCATCGCGGCCAGCAGATGCGAGCTGCGGATCTCCTCGCCGTTTTCAAGTGAAGCGATAAGCCAGCTCTGCTTCAGCAGCGATTCCAGATTGTCAGACAACTGCGGCCGACCTTTGACCGAGCGTGGCAGGCGGTCAAGGTAAGCCAGCAGATCCTGCCAGATAGCATCCATATCCCACTCGTAACGGCGGGCCAGCACGGTGAGATCGCCCTCGCCCTGCTCAAACAGTTTCAGTACCCAGTGTTCGGGCAAAATTTCCGCGTGGGCGCGGGCCTGGCACAGGCTCGCAGCGCCTTCCAGCGCGCGGGCGCAGTATGGATTTAAACGGCGCAGTAATACGGCTGACTGGTGTTCCATGTTCTTTTTCCCTCTGATTTCAGACACGCTACCGCCCCTCGCTGTTACCCGAAGCGCACAGGGGCGGAGTGGTGATATTTTTTGTCTGCAGAACATCCGCACCGGGCGCTCTGCAGACAAAAAAGCAGACGGTCTCCCGTCTGCTGGCAGGGTCAGGCAGTGGTACGTTCGT
>ERZ1108166.68-NODE-68-length-128751-cov-17.580997_pt1 | contig 128751 bp, 112 predicted proteins | sample MGYA00403702_ERZ1108166 | MGnify/ENA primary metagenome ERZ1108166 (study PRJEB35170, sample SAMEA104062401) | human gut metagenome | biome: human gut; feature: human-associated habitat; material: faeces | place: Denmark | collected 2012-05-01 ...
ATAGCCTTTAAGGCGTTAAAAGAAAAGCCACCGGCTAAGCCGGTGGATATTTACTTCCAAGGTGGAAATATGGAGGTGTATTCATTTACTTCAAGTAAGAATACTAATGTTAGTTCAGTACAGTTTGTAATTAAAACTTCTGAAATCAAGAAAGAGGAAGTAAAAGAAGATAAGAAAACTAAAGAAGAACAAACTTTTTTCCAAAAGTTTATTAGTTTATTTACAGATTTATTTAATTAATAATGTTAACAATAATTATAATATAGGTTGACATTGCATAAAATATCAATTATAATCTCTTATAGAAAAGAGGTTGACAATAATGGATATTAAGAAGTTATCTAATGATATTATAAATGGCAAGAGATTAACTAGGGAGGATGACCTTTCATTTTTCAAGACCGTAGATTTAGATGAACTATGCAGTGGTGCTGATGAAATCAGAGAAAAGCTATGTGGTAATCATATAGACCTATGTTCTATCATCAATGGTCGTAGTGGTGGTTGTAGTGAGAACTGCAAGTTCTGTGCACAAAGTGCCCATCATCACACAAGTGTTGAAAGATACAAATTCCTTGAACCTGAAGAAATTGTTAAGGACTGTGAATATCACTACAACAAAGGCGTACATAGATATTCTATTGTTACAGCAGGTAGAACTCTCGAGGGTGAAGATTTGGTAAAAGCTTGTAAAGCCTATAAAGAAATGCATGATAAATATGATATTTGTCTTTGTGCATCTCATGGTCTTGTAACTGAAGAAACTTTTAAGAAGTTAAAAGGCAGTGGTGTAAGTATGTATCATGAAAATATTGAAACATCCAGAAGAAACTTCCCTAATGTATGCACAACTCACACTTTTGATGATAAAATCAATGGTATCAAAACTGCTCATAAAGTTGGTTTAACTGTATGTTCAGGTGGTATTATCGGAATGGGTGAAACCTTTGAAGATAGAATTGATATGGCTCTTACTTTAGCTGAACTTGATGTTGAGTCAATTCCTCTTAATTCACTTATTCCTATTAAGGGTACTTGTTACGAAGATTTACCAACACTTACTGAGGAAGAAATCTTGCGTACTGTTGCAATGTTTAGATTTATTAATCCTACTGCATATATCAGACTTGCAGCAGGTAGAACTTTAATGAGTAATTCCGGTGAAAAAGCATTTACTTCCGGTGTTAATGCTACTATTACCGGCGATATGCTAACTACTTCCGGAAATAATATTGACGAAGATAAAGCAATGCTAACTGATATGGGATTTTCTATTTAACATAGAACTTCATATTTCTTGACTAATCTTTCTACAACTTGTATAATTACTGTAGTATATAAATCATTTAGAGAGATTTGATTTTATGAAAATATATAAGTACAAGAAAATATTTTCAATATTTTTACTAACGTCTTTGTTGTTGCTGATTGTACCCATTACAACGCTCAATACAAATGCAAGTTCTAAAATTGACTTTTCTTTGTCTTGTGATTCTGTATATAAAAACAGACTTTTCAATGTAGACTTAATTGTTAACGGTAATGCTAATTTATCTGCATTTAGTGTGTCAATTACTTATGATTCTGAGTCTGTAGAATTTAGAAAAGTAGATTCACCTGATAAAGCATTTGATGTTAAGAAAAAGAATTCTAACGGCAAAGTAAATGCTATTGTACTTTGTGCTTATGGATATAAGTTTAACGGTAAAGCAAAGATTATTTCCTTTAAATTTAAGTCAGTTGATACCTGTATAACTGATTTTGGTTTAGCTATTTCTGATCCTGTAGATAATAATGGCAATAAATTGTCAATAGGTTCAGTTTATGGTGCTGAAATGAAAATTGATGAAAATAAAATCACTTCTAAAAGAATTAAAAGCAATAGTAGCAAGAGTTCCGGTAGAAGTAATAGCACAAGTAGCAAAACCTATGGCTCAAACAATTCTGTAAATGGAAAGGCTGATTCTGTAAAAGTTCCAAAGGTTAACTATGTTGGTGGTGACAGTAAAGAAAGTGCATCAACAACTTCTCCCATGGATAATGCCTATACAGATAATAGTGAACCAAAATCACTATTTGTTATGGGTGTATTAGTAACTTTAGGTGTTGTACTTATTATTTATATAGTCTATAATGTAGGTAAAGCCGGTAAAGAAAATAAAGATACTAAAACTGAAAAAGATAATAATGAAGAAGATAAGTAGAGGACTATAATTTTATAGTTCTCTTTTCTCATTTGTAATTATAAAAATTTTATGATATACTAATTTTGTATTGCTATAAAATTTATAAGGAATGATATATATGAGTGAAATGCAAAATATACAATGGTTTCCGGGTCATATGACCAAAACTAAAAGACAAATTCAAACATCACTTAAACTAGTTGATGCTGTTGCTGAAATTATTGATGCAAGAATACCGGTAAGTAGCCGTAACCCTGACCTTGATTCAATTATTCAAAATAAGCCTAGAGTTGTTTTGATGAACAAGTGTGATATGGCAGACCCATCATCTACCCAAAAGTGGATTAATTATTTTAAAAATAACGGCATTGTAGCTATTCCAATTGATTGCAAAACAGGTAGAGGTATCAACAAGTTTGTATCTTCTGTTAATGAGGTTCTTAAGGAAAAGATTGAAAAGCAAAAGGCAAAAGGACTTTTAAATCCTACAGTTAGAGTTATGATTGTTGGTATCCCTAATGTCGGTAAATCAACTTTCATCAATAGAATTTCTAAGAACAGAAAAGCTAAGGCTGAGGATAAACCGGGTGTAACAAGAGGTAATCAGTGGTTTACTATTAACAAAGGCTTTGAAGTTCTAGATACTCCGGGGGTATTGTGGCCAAAGTTTGAAGACAAAATTGTTGGCGAAAGACTGGCTTTTACAGGTGCAGTTAAAGACCAAATTATGGATACTGAACTTTTAGCTATGAGATTATTGGATTTCCTAAAGGTTGAGAAAAATCCAATATTTGTAGAAAGATTTAAACTACAAAATGAACCGATTGAAGATATTGAAAGTTATGAACTTCTTGAACTTATCGGCAGAAAAAGAGGTATGCTGATTTCCGGTGGCGAAATTGATACTGAAAGAGCTGCTATTATGCTACTTGATGAATATAGAAGTGCTAAACTTGGTAAATACACATTTGAATTACCGGAGAATTAATTATGGAATGGCTAAAATATGAAAATGAAGCCTTAGAAAATGGCTATACAAATATTTGTGGAGTTGATGAAGCAGGTAGAGGACCATTAGCCGGACCTGTTTGTGCAGCAGCAGTAATTCTGCCTAAAGGTCATATTATTGATGGTGTCAATGACTCTAAGAAACTTACAGAAAAAAAGAGAGAAAAACTTTTTGATGTAATTATTGATGAATGTGTTTCTTATTCAATAGCTTTTGCTACAGTTGAAGAAATTGAAGAACTTAATATTCTTAATGCTACTATGCTTGCAATGCAAAGGGCAGTTGAAGGCCTTGATGTTAAGGCTGATTATGCTATGATAGACGGCAATAGACTTCCACCACTTAATATTCCGGCAGAATGTATTGTAAAAGGTGATGCAAATTCTATGTCAATTGCTGCTGCCTCAATCCTAGCAAAAGTAGCCAGAGACAGACTTTGTTTAAAGTATGATGAATTGTATCCCGAATATGGTTTTGCTAAACATAAAGGATATGGCACAAAGTTACATAGAGAAATGATTTTAAAGTATGGACCTTGTGAAATTCACAGAAAAAGCTTTTTAAAGAAAATTTATAAAAATGCAAATAACTGAGAAAAGACAAATCGGTGACATTGGAGAGAAAGCATCTAGAAAATATCTAAAGAAAAATGGATATAAAATCGTTGCAAAAAACTACAACACTAAGTATGGTGAAATTGATATTGTAGCAGAAAATAAGAATTATATTGTTTTTGTTGAAGTAAAAACAAGAAAAGAAAATTCTCTCTATGCACCTGTATTAGCAGTTACAAAGCAAAAACAAAATAAGCTGATGAAAACTGCTTATGTATATCTTAAAGAATATCCAACAAATAAGAACATAAGATTTGATATAATAGAAGTTATCCATAATTCTAAAAAGGTTGTAAGTATTAATCATATAAAAAATGCATTTATGCAAGGAGGTAGTTATGGAAGTTTTTGATTTTCATTGTGATACCTTATATAAAAGTATGATGAATGATTTACTGCTTGATGCCGATATTTATGAATTTAAAATTTCCGATTTAATGAAAGAGCATAAATGGCATCAATGTATGGCAGTATGGACACCTGATGATAGAAATGAATTACCGTTACAGTTTAGGGATAAACCTCTTATAGAGTATTTTATTGCAAGTGCAGAAAAACTTATTTCAGAATGTAAAAGACTTAAAGTTCCTTTTAATGATATAAATGCAAATAAGTCATTGCACCTAACTGTAGAAAATTCTTCAATTTTAGAAAATAATATTGAAAATATAGAATTCCTAAAAAAGTATGGTGTAAAAGTTGCTACACTAACTTGGAACGAAAGTAACTGTATCGGTGATGGTGTTCTTGCTGTTAAACCAAAAGGTGCTACTACTTTCGGCAAAAAGGTGATTGATGAATATATTAAGAATAGTATTGCTATTGATGTATCTCATACAAGTGACAATTTATTCTATGATATAGCATCAAGTAATCCAAAATATATACTTGCTACACATTCAAATTCAAGAAAAATTTGTAGTAACAAAAGGAATATTACAGATGAACAATTTGAATATATTAAAAGCAAAAACGGTGTTGTAGGACTTAACTTTCATAAATATTTTTTAAGTGATAGTGACAATTACAGTATAAAAGATATTCTTAATCATGCATACCATTTTCTAAGTCTTGGTGGTGAAGATAACCTATGTATCGGTACGGATATGGATGGTTCAGACCTTGTTGATGGTTTTTCTTCGTCAAGTGATTTTAACAAGCTGTATAATTCTTTTATAGAAAATAATTTCAAAAAATCAGTTGTTAACAAGATTTTTTTTGAAAATGGCATGAAATTTTACGATAAACTTTGACATTTAGCACAATATAGTGTAGAATGTAAAATCGGAAATATGTACTGAAAGGAAGATAAAAATGTTATATAACAGTACTGAAAATAATAAAGAAGTTGTTTCTGCTGCTCAGGCTATTGCCCAGGGTATCAGTAAAGACGGTGGTCTTTTTGTACCTCAGGAATTACCTAAGTACACAGAAGAAACTTTCAAATCTTTACTAGGTCTTTCATATAACGAAAGAGCAAAGATTGTGTTCTCTGATTTTCTAACAGATTTCACAGAAGAAGAAATTGCTGATTGTGTTGACAAGGCATATACAGTTGAGAAGTTTGGTTCAGAATGTCCTGCTCCTCTAGTTGCTAAGAAATACAACGGTAACGAAATCAACATTATGGAACTATGGCATGGTCCAACATGTGCATTTAAGGATATGGCACTTCAGATTCTTCCACATTTCCTAACTAAGTCATTAAAGAAAACTTATGATGGAAAAACTGCTGTTATTCTTGTTGCTACATCAGGTGATACAGGTAAGGCTGCTCTTGAAGGTTTCAAGGATGTTGACCACACAAAGATGATTGTATTCTATCCTGAAGACGGTGTTTCTCCAATGCAGAAGCGTCAGATGAACACCCAGAAGGGTAGTAATGTAAATGTTTGTGCAATCAAGGGTAACTTTGATGATGCTCAGACAGGTGTTAAAAAGATTTTCACTACTGATGAGATTGTTGAACTTCTACATAAGAATGATATGCTATTCAGTTCAGCTAACTCAATCAACTGGGGTAGATTACTTCCTCAAATTGTTTACTATATTTCTGCTTATTGTGATTTAGTAAACAGTAAGAAAATTAATATGGGTGACAAAATCAACATTGTTGTTCCAACAGGTAACTTTGGTAACATTCTAGCTGCTTACTATGCATATTGTATGGGTATGCCTGTTAACAAGTTTATTTGTGCATCTAACCAAAATAATGTTCTTACTGATTTTATCAATACAGGTGTTTACGACAAGAACAGACAGTTCTACGCAACTGCTTCTCCATCAATGGATATTCTTGTTTCAAGTAACCTTGAAAGACTACTTTACAAGTTCTCAGGTAATAATGATGAACTAGTTGCAAAGTGGATGAACCAGCTTAAGACTGAAGGTAAGTATGAAGTAACTGATGAAGTTAAGAAAGAAATTACTTCTAAGTTCTTTGGTGGTTTCTGTGACGATACAAACACAAAGGCTACAATTAAGGAACTATTTGATGAAGAAAAGTATCTATGCGATACTCATACATCAGTTGCTATTAATGTATATAACCAGTATGTAGAAAAGACAGGAGATAAAACACCTGTTGTTATTGCTTCTACTGCCAGTCCATATAAGTTCTCTCATTCTGTACTTGAAGCAGTAGCTCCTGAAGCTATCTGTGATGATGAGTTCACAATGGTTGATGAACTTAATAAGATTACAGGTGCTGAAGTACCAAAGCCAATTGCTGAACTAAAGAATCTAGAAGTTAGATTTAATAATGTAACAGATGCTGATAAGATGCCTGAATATGTTAAGAATACATTAGGTATCTAATATGTCTTTATTTTGTATTGCTGACCTTCATTTATCTATCGGTGTTGATAAGCCTATGGATATATTTGAAGGTTGGGACAATCATATAGAGAGATTGCTTAATAACTGGAACAGCATTGTAAAAGATGAAGATACAGTTATTGTAGCCGGTGACATTTGTTGGGCTCTTAAGCTTGATGAATGTTACAAAGACTTTGAGTTTATAAATAATAAACTTAAGGGTAACAAAATTTTCTTAAAAGGAAACCACGATTTATGGTGGGGAACTAAGAAGAAAGTAGATAACTACCTTGAAGAAAATAATTTTAGCAAAATTAAGATTCTTTTTAATAATTCTTACAAGGTAGGTAACTATAACATCTGTGGTACTCGTGGATGGAATTTAGAAGTTGACAGTGCTGAGGATGAGAAAGTCCTTAACCGAGAACTTGGTCGATTAAAATTATCACTTGATAGTGTTGATAACAATTTAGAAACAATTGTTTTTCTTCATTATCCACCGGTATTCGGAAATCAGTGTTGTCAAGAAATATTTGATATACTACATAACTACAATATAAAAAAATGTTACTATGGTCACTTACATGGTCGTAAAATTACAAAGTACGCTTTTAATGGTAACTATGAAGATATTAAACTAAAGTTAATATCAAGTGACAGTGTAGCATTTACCCCCGTGCTAATTGCAAAATAATTTGATAAAAACTATGGAAATTATCAAAAGCATATGTTATAATTGTCTAGTTATTTAGTCATAAACAGGAGGAAATATACAATGAGTCTTAATAATTCAACAAAAACTAAAGAAAACACATACGAAGTAGAAGTATCTGTTGATGCTGAAACTTTTGCAAAAGCTTGTAACAAAGCATACAAGAAGCAGGTTAAGAACATCAATGTTCCTGGCTTTAGAAAAGGTAAAGCTCCTAAGCATATGATCGAAAAGATGTACGGCGAAGGTGTATTCTTTGAAGATGCAATGCAGGATTGTTACCCAGAAGCTCTTGATGCAGCTGCTAAGGAAGCTGAACTAAATGTTATTGCAGTTGAATCTCTTGAAGCTATGGATGCTTCTGAAAAAGATGGCTTTACTTTCAAGGCTACAGTAATCACATACCCTGAAATTGACATTAACGATTACAAGGGTATCACAGTTAAGAAGAAGTCAACAAGAGTTACAAAGAAGCTTATTGATGAAGAAATCGAAAAAGTTCGTGACAGAAATAGCCGTATGGTAACTGTTGAAGACGGTGCTGTTGAAAATGGCGATATGGTTGTTATCGACTTTGAAGGTATGAAGGACGGCGTTCCATTTGAAGGTGGTAAGGCTGAAAACTACAACCTAGCAATTGGTTCAGGCAACTTTATCCCAGGTTTTGAAGAACAGATTGTTGGTCACAAGACAGGTGAAGAATTCACTATCACAGTTAAGTTCCCTGAAGATTATCAGGCTGAAGAACTAAAAGGTGCAGATGCTGAATTCAAGATTAACCTACACGAAATCAAGAGAAAAGAACTTCCAGAACTTGACGATGAATTTGTTAAGGATGTAAGTGAAAAGGAAACTCTTGACGAATATAAGGAAGAAGTTAAGGAAACTGTTAAGAAACGTCTAGAAGATGAACAGAAGAAGGATATCGAAGATCAGGTTATCACAAAGCTATGTGATGCTGTTGAAGGTGAAATCCCTGAACAGATGTATGACAATGCAGTTAACGAAATGATTCAGGAATTCGATATGCGTCTAAGAAGCCAGGGTATGGACTTTAACACATATATGAAGTATATGGGAGCAACTCCTGACACTATTAAGGAAATGTACAGACCTGACGCTGAAAAGAGAGTTAAGCTAAGACTTGCTCTTGAAAAGATTGCAGAAAAGGAAGCTATCGAAGTAACAGAAGCTGACCTAGATGCAGAATACACAAGACTAGCTGATCAGTACAATATGAAGGTTGAAGATGTTAAGAAAGCAATCAATGATGAAGCACTATCAGCTGACCTAAAGACTCAGAAGGCTATGGACCTTGCAGTAAACAGTGTAAAGGCTGAAAGCAAGAAGGCTGCTGAAGACAAAAAAGAAGACTAATTGAATAAATTTGGTCTATCTAACCTATTATTATAATTGAAAGGATTGATTAGAATGGCATTAGTACCATATGTCGTTGAACAAACAAATAGAGGCGAACGCTCCTATGATATTTTTTCAAGACTTTTAAACGATAGAATTATTATGTTAACAGAAGAGGTAAACAACCAGACTGCAAGTTTGGTTGTAGCCCAACTTCTATACCTAGAAGGTCAGGATCCAACAAAGGATATTAGCTTATATATTAATAGCCCCGGTGGTTCTGTTACTGACGGTATGTCAATTTACGATACAATGAATTACATTAAGTGTGATGTATCAACAATTTGTATGGGTATGGCTGCATCAATGGGTGCTTTCCTATTATCAGCAGGTACAAAGGGCAAGAGATATGCTCTACCTAACAGTGATATTATGATTCACCAGCCAAGTGGTGGTGCTCAGGGTCAGGCAACTGATATGCTTATTCATACTCAGCACATTATCGACACAAAGAAGAAGTTAAACGAAATTCTTGCTGCCAATACTGGTCAACCATATGATGTAATTGCAAAGGATACTGAAAGAGATAACTTTATGACTGCTCAAGAAGCACTTGAATATGGTCTAATTGACAAGGTTATCACAAACAGATAAAAGGGGAATTAGTTAATGCCAAAGGACGAAAAAGAAATTTACTGTTCTTTCTGTGGTAAACCACAAGATATGGTTGGTAGAATAATATCTGGCAATGGTGTATATATTTGCGACCAATGTGTTGATTTGTGTATGCAAATATTAGAAGATGGTCTTGAACCTGTTAAAAACCAAAAGAAAGATATTGAAATTCCACAACTTCTTAAACCACAGGAAATTAAGGATGTGCTAGATCAGTATGTTATTGGTCAAGATAGAGCAAAGGTTACTTTGAGTGTAGCAGTTTATAACCATTACAAGAGAGTATTTTCCCTTGATGATGATGTAGAATTTGCTAAGAGTAATGTGCTTTTACTTGGTCCAACCGGTGTGGGAAAAACACTTCTTGCACAAACCTTAGCAAAAACACTTGATGTTCCTTTTGCTATTGCTGATGCAACCACATTAACAGAAGCCGGATATGTTGGTGAAGATGTTGAGAACATTCTTCTAAAACTTATTCAAGCTGCTGATTACGATATAGAAAAGGCTGAGCGTGGCATTATCTATATTGATGAAATTGATAAGATTTCTCGTAAGTCTGAAAACCCATCAATCACTAGAGATGTTAGTGGTGAAGGTGTTCAGCAGGCTTTACTTAAAATTATTGAAGGCACAGTTTCTAATGTTCCACCTCAGGGTGGCAGAAAGCATCCTCAACAGGAATTTATACAGATAAATACTAAGAACATTTTATTTATTTGTGGTGGTGCTTTTGAGGGACTGGAAAAAATTGTTGAGAAGAGAATGAACTCCTCAGTACTTGGCTTTGGTGGCACAATCAGAAGCCGTAAAGAACTTGACAGTACAGATTGGATGAAAGATGTTGTAGCTCATGACCTTGTTAAGTTTGGTATTATTCCTGAACTTGTTGGTCGTATTCCTGTTATTACATCACTTTCAGGTCTTGACGAAAATGCCCTAGTTAGAATTTTAACTGAACCTAAGAATTCAATTGTCAACCAGTACAAGAAGCTGTTTGAACTGGATGATGTTGATCTTGAATTTACTGATGATGCTCTACTTGCAGTAGCTAAGATTGCTAAGGAGCAAAATACCGGTGCAAGAGGTTTGCGTGGTATTCTTGAAAATGTTCTTACTGATTTGATGTTTACAACTCCATCTGACGAAACAATCAAGAAGATTGTTATTAACGCTGATGTTGTAAACGGTAAGGCTAAACCAAAGATTACAAGACGCAGAACTAAGAAAAAGCAACCAATAATTATGGATGAAGAATCCAATCCAACAGCTTAAATAAACATACGAAATAGCTGTACTCTTTGGGTACAGCTATTTTTGAATTGAGTGATTATATGAACGATACACCTAATATTGTTGAATTACCGGTTCTACCACTAAAGGGATTAGTTGTATTTCCGGATATGATTCTACATTTTGATGTAGGTCGAAAGCGTAGTAAAGCTGCCGTAGAAGCTGCTATGCTTAATAACCAAGAAATTTTTGTAACCACACAAAAGCTAACTTCTGTGAATAGACCAAAACTTGATGATGTTTACAAAGTTGGTGTTATTTGCAACATTACCCAAATAGTAAATCAACAAGAAGATATTATAAGAGTTACTATTCAAGGTAAATATCGTGGTATTTTAAAAGAGATTACAACAGATACAAATTGCTTATTTGCTAAAGTAGAAGAAGTTCCTAGAAGTGAAATTACCGACTGTGAAAAAGGTGATGCTTTAGTAAGAGCAGCAAAAAATGTATTTGAACAATATATATCTATTACACCTAGTTTTTCAACTGATTATCTTTATAAACTAAGTCTTTGTAAAGATGCCTCAGAAATTGCTGATTATATAGCTAGTAATATTATTACCGACTATACAAATAAACAGACAATTCTAAATATCTTTGATATTGAAGCAAGGCTGGAAGCCTTAATTGAATTGCTGTTGGAGGAAATCAATGTTATTGAAATTGAAAATGACATTGTGGAAAAAGCCAGACAGAATATAGAGAAAAATCAAAGAGATTATTTTCTAAGGGAACAACTTGCAGTAATTCAAGAAGAACTTGGTGAACAGGACAATCCTGAATCTGAATCAGAAGAATATAAAAAGAAAATTTTAGATTTACACCTTGATGAAGAAATTGAAAAGACTTTATTAAAAGAATGTGCTAAACTTAAGAAAATGGGTTATTCAAATCAAGAAGCTACTGTTATTCGTACATATCTTGATACTTGTCTTGATTTGCCATGGAATAAGTTTACAACTGATAAACTTGAAATTCATAAAGTTAGGAAGTCTTTGGATAAAGAACATTATGGTTTAAATAAGGTTAAAGATAGAATTATTGAACAACTTGCAGTTAAAATTCTTAACCGTAAGAACAATTCACAGATTATTTGTTTGGTTGGGCCTCCCGGTGTTGGTAAAACTTCTATTGCACAGTCTATTGCTAAAGCTATTGGCAAGAATAGTGCAAGAATTGCCCTTGGTGGTATTCATGATGAAGCAGAAATCAGAGGCCATAGAAAGACATATATAGGTTCTATGCCAGGTAGAATTATCAATGCAATGAGAAGTGCAAAGAGTATGAATCCTTTGATTATTCTTGATGAAGTTGATAAGCTTGGACAAGACTACAAAGGTGACCCAACATCAGCTTTACTTGAAGTTCTTGACAGTGAACAGAACAGTACATTTGTTGACCATTACTTAGAAATTCCTTTTGATTTATCAAATGTAATGTTTATCACAACTGCAAATGACTTGTCACTTATCCCTGCACCATTAAGGGATAGAATGGATATTATTGAACTTCCATCTTATACAAGAGAAGAAAAGTTGAATATAGCTAAAAAGCATTTAATTAAGAAACAACTTGAATTAAATGGCCTTGATAAAACACAGTTCAAAATTTCTCCTAAGGGTATTTATTCATTAATTGATTACTATACAAGAGAAGCAGGTGTTCGTTCATTAGAAAGAACAATTGCTTCCTTAATGAGAAAATCAGCAGTTAAAATACTTATGGAAGAAGTTGACTCAGTTTCTATCACAGATAAGAATGTTCAAGAATTCTTAGGTGCTTATAAATTTACTGATGACACTAAGAGTAAACGCAATGAAGTTGGCGTTGTAAACGGATTGGCTTGGACTTCTGTTGGTGGTACATTGTTACCTATTGAAGTGGCATTAATGCCTGGTAAGGGTAATATTCAGCTAACAGGTTCATTAGGTGAAGTAATGCAAGAATCAGCAAAGATTGCTATTACTTGTATCCGTACTATGAGTGAAAAGTACATAATTAATAATGATTTCTATAGAAAAAATGACATCCATCTTCATGCTCCGGAAGGTGCAGTTCCAAAAGATGGACCATCAGCCGGTGTAACAATGGCAACTGCTATTTTCTCAGCATTAACTAATATGCCTGTAAGAAGTGACGTTGCTATGACAGGTGAAATTACTTTAAGAGGTAAAGTTCTTCCAATAGGTGGACTTAGAGAGAAAAGTATGGCAGCCTATAGAAATGGTATGAAAACTGTTATCATTCCTTATGACAACATTAAAGACCTTGAAGAAGTTGATGATGTAGTTAAAGAAAAGGTTGAATTTAAACCTGTTAAACATATAACAGAGGTTTTAGAAATTGCAATTTGCAATTATAATAAATCATTTGCAAAAAGTACTGGTACATCTGTTAAAGATGGCCTAGTTAATGCAATTAGACAGTAGGAGGTAATTATGACTTTTAATAGTGCAGAATTTGAATTTGCTTGTGGTACAAGCAGTCAGTTACCTCAGTCAACTAAACCTGAAGTTATTTTTTCCGGCAAAAGTAATGTTGGTAAGTCATCACTTATCAATAAACTTTGTGGTAGAAAGGCTTTGGCCAGAATTAGCTCAAAGCCAGGTAAAACTGCAACAATTAACTTTTTTGATGTTGATGATTTTCATCTTGTAGATTTACCGGGTTATGGTTATGCAAAGGTAAGTAAAGCTGAAAAACAAAGATGGGCAGAACTAATGGAAGGCTATTTTGACCAAGAAAGAGCCTTTTGCCTAGTTGTTCAGTTACTTGATATGCGACATAAACCAACTCAAGATGATATTGGTATGATTAGTTTTTTACACAATAGTGGTTTGCCATATATTGTGGTTCTTACAAAGCTGGATAAGCTAAAGAAATCAGAAGTTAATAAGAATTTAACTATGATTGGGGAAACTCTAAAAGAGTTTGATGATATAAGATTATTTCCATTTTCAGCACAAACAGGGGAAGGTGCCGAGTCAATAATCGGTGTTATTAATGAAAGTGTTGAGGAATACTTAAAAGATTCAGAGGAGGAATAAAAATGGAGAAGAAGCCATTTATTACTTTGGAACAGGCTAAGGATATTATTAAGGATATTCCTACACCATTCCATATTTATGACGAAAAGGGTATTAGAGAAAATGCTAGAGCACTTAACAAGGCTTTTAGTTGGAACAAAGGTTATAAGGAATATTTTGCAGTAAAAGCTACTCCTAACCCATATCTAATGAAGATTTTACAAGAAGAGGGTTGTGGTATGGACTGCTCTTCTTATACAGAACTTGAACTATGTGAGGCTTGTGGTATCACAGGTAGTGACATTATGTTTAGTTCAAATGTTACACCTGTACAGGATATGAAAAAGGCTTATGAACTAGGTGCTAACATTAACCTTGATGATTTAACTCATGTGGAGTTTATCAAAAAGGTTTGTGGTGTTCCAAAGACAATTTGTTGCAGATACAATCCTGGTGGTGTTTTCAAACTAGCTGACAGTGAAGAAAAAGTTCAGGTTATGGATACTCCCGGTGACTCAAAGTATGGTATGAGTGAAGAACAAATGGTTGAAGCATTTACTGAACTTAAAAAGGCCGGTGCTGAAGAATTTGGTATTCACGCATTCTTAGCATCAAATACCGTTTCAAATGAATATTATCCTGAACTAGCTGGTATTCTATTTAAACTAGCAGTTAGACTACACAAGAAAACAGGTGTACATATTAAGTTTATCAACCTTTCAGGTGGTGTTGGTGTTGATTATAAACCTGAACAGCCAAAGAACGATATTGCTATTATCGGTGAAGGTGTTAGAAAAAAATTTGAAGAAATCCTTGTTCCTGAGGGAATGGGCGATGTAGAAATCTACACAGAACTTGGAAGATATATGCTTGCACCATACGGTGCTTTGGTTGCTACTGCAATTCATGAAAAACATATTTATAAGGAATATATTGGTCTTGATGCTTGTGCAGCAAACCTAATGCGTCCTGCAATGTATGGTTCTTATCACCATATTACTGTTCTTGGTAAAGAAAATGAACCTTGCGACCATAAGTATGATGTTACAGGTGGCCTATGCGAAAATAACGATAAATTCGCTATTGACAGAATGTTACCAAAGATTGATATGGGTGACATTATCTATATTCATGATGCCGGTGCTCATGGTTTCTCAATGGGCTACAACTACAACGGTAAGCTAAGAAGTGCAGAGGTACTACTAAAGGAAGATGGCTCACATAAATTAATTAGAAGAGCAGAAACTCCAGGTGACTACTTTGCTACTTTTGACTTTTCTGATGACTTTAAGTTACCAAAAGACTAATTTTAATTAAGCAATTTTCAGAGATTATGATTAATTTCATAATCTCTGTTTTTTTAGGCTCTATAATAAATGTTGGGGTAAGAAAAATAGAGCCTACGAAAAAAATATAAAAAAGTAGAGCATAAATTTGAAAAATCCGTTAAAATGGAATTGACAAAAAACCAGAACGGAGGTCAAAAATATGCTCTACACTTATTTTACAAAAAAACTAATAGGATTGCAAGGCATAATAATAAATAATATTGAAAGCAATGAAAAAGAGGTCCATATTTATTGTGAATTGGAAAGAAAACCTCATAAGTGACCTAATTGTGGTTGTGTAACAGATTGTGTTCATGACTACAGAGTGCAAGTAATTAAGGATATTCCAAGCTTTGGTAAGTTCGTGTATATACATCTAAGTAAAAGAAGATACCGTTGTAAATGTGGAAAAAGATTTGCTGAAGATAATAATTTTCTTGCTAAATACCAAAGATATACAACAAGATTTATCATATATATAATCGAACTATTAAGGAATACAACTTCGTTTACTCAAATAGCAAGAGAAAATAATACTAGTGTAACCAAGGTTATGCGTATATTTGATATGATATTCTACTCATTAAATGAATTACCGAGAACTGTAGCAATAGATGAATTTAAGGGTAATACCGGTGGTGAAAAATACAACTGTATTATTACTGACCCTGAAAACAGGGTTGTATTAGATATACTTCCAACGAGAAAAATGTACGATTTAATCAAGTATTTTAAGGAGTTTCCTAAAGAAAACAGGATGGAAGTTGAGTTATTTGTAAGTGATATGTGGAAAACATATTTTAAAGTATCCGAAACTTGGCTTAAAAATGCAACGCAGGTAGTGGATAAATACCATTGGATAAGGCAGATAATATGGGCATTTGAAAGAGTACGAAAAGAGGAACAGAAGAAGTTCCCAAAGAGTGAAAGAAAGTATTTTAAACACTCAAGAAAGCTTTTATTAAAACGATTTGATGAATTAAATGATGAACAAAAGCAACAAGTAAATATTATGTTGTATAAATCAGCAAACCTGAATATTGCACACTGGTTTAAAGAAGATTTTCTATGATAATTAGCTTGGTCAAAGCCGCTATTTTTAGTGGCTTTGACCTTGTTTTATAAATAACAGATTTTTACCGGTATGTCAACAAAGCCCGGGAAATCTAGGTTGATTTTTTATAACTTTTTTCTATTCCGGCATCCTGTCCGGATACATAATTGTTAATTCGCCTCGTACTTTTCCCCAGTTCCTGATCGGCATAGTCCATTTTTTGTCGCCTCGAAAGTAGCTAAATACAATGCTTTTAATAATGCCTGTGAACTTGTAAAAACACTCCTCTGTCGATTTAGGCGTCGATATGATGCATTAAGTGCATTCGTTGTGTAGAAAGCCGTACGAACATCTTTTGAAAACTTAAATATTGGTGAAACAGCATCCCAATTTTCTTTCCAACGATTCATTGCATGTGGATATAAAGACTCCCATTTTTCAGTCACTAATTTAAGCTGTTTTAAAGCATTCTTCTCATCCGGGCTGGTATAAATGGTTTTCAAGTCCTTTGCAAAAACCTTCATATCCTTATTAGCTACATATTTCAGTGTATTGCGAACCATATGAACAATACATCGTTGTTGCTCTGTCATTGGGAATGCAGTGGAAATAGCATCTTTAATACCTGTAAGTCCATCTGAGCATAGAATTAAGATGTCTTGGACGCCTCGATTCTTTAGACTATTAAGAACGCTGAGCCAATATTTGCTACTCTCATTTTCGCCTACAACTATAGTAAGAACCTCTTTTTTCCATCCTCATTGATTCCAAAAACAACATATGCGGCGAGTTTCTTAATAACCCCTTCATCACGAACAGAAAAATGAACAGCGTCAATAAAGACGATAGGATACACAGAGTCAAGTGGACGATTTTGCCACTCCTCAATTTGAGGTAATAACTTATCTGTGATATTAGATACCATGCCTTCGCTAACTTCAAATCCATAAATATCTTCGATTGTTTCAGATATCTGTCGTGTAGTCATTCCTTTTGCATACATTGAAATAATCTTGTCATCAATTGCTGAAATATCTTTCTGTCGTTTTGGTAAAACTTTGGAATCAAAAGAACTGTTTCTGTCCTGTGGAACATCTACTTCGAATTCTCCATATTTGCTGCGTACTCGTTTCTGTTTTGTGCCGTTTCTATAGTTCTTTTTGTCAGAACGCTCATAACGGTCATATCCTAAATGGTCATCCATTTCTGTTTCCATCAGTTCTTTAAGGGTTCCGGAAAGAAGATCCTTTAGTGCATCCTGAATATCAGCAGCAGTTTCAATATCATACTCCTGCAACAGTCCCTGAATGATGTTTCTTTTTCCTTCTGTCATTGGTTTTGGGTTGTAAACTTCTTTTTTTCTGTTTGCCATAATTTAAGGCCTCCTATGTAATTATATTTTATCATAGAAGACCTTAAATGAATATCTTTATTCAATTATTGACAGACTTTTTTTCACAGACTCTCAAAAAAACTTTGCTAACTATTGCAACTTGTTATTGCAATTTGAGATTTAAATTTTTATAAATATATCAACATATTTCTGTAAATCTTTATTTCTTTTCTTTTTTTGCTATTTAAAACAATATATAATGATTGAAATATATAGTCATTTGTATATTTTTGACCTAGTTCACTCATAATTGTATTTAGCATTTTTATTCCAGAAATTTTAGATTTTGTAGCAGCCTCTACTTTTTTCTTACTAAATTTTGTTGATAATCCAAAGCTCTATTTGTAACATTATGCTTATCTGCAAAATTTTTTAAGTAAATAGCTCTTTCTACTTCATCAACATATATTTTCTTACAATTCTTAACCCTATTTTTAAATTTAATAAAATTTTTGTAAATACCTTTTCGATTTGATAACAAATTATTACAACCCACTGTATTATTTCCATGTAATCTATATGCAAATAATGATTTATTAATTGCAACAGCATCTCCTAAAGCAAGCATACAATAACTCAACCAATTATCGTGATATGTATAAGGACAAAAATCAAACATCTCTTTCAAATAGTGATTTTTAATTGCAAGGCAACATCCACCTAGAATATTTCCTGCAATAGTAGAATCAGTTGAGTTGTCGTCACTAATAACTATCTCATCAGGCATAATTATTTGATTAACAAAACTGTTTAATTGTTCTTCTAAATATTTTTCTCCGTTATATGTTGCAACAACTATGCTGACTTTCATAAATACTCCTTTATTTTGCTGAAATAGTCTTATCCTCATAACCCTGTTCTTTCAAGAAAAGTTTTGCGTCTTTAAAGAAAGAAATTGTAACAAGAATAATTATAATACCGATTGGAAAGGCAGCAATAATTGACACTGACTGTAAATTAGCTAAAGTTCCTTTTGAAAATATTAATGCAATTGGGAACATAATAAATAAAATAGACCAAAATACTCTCAAAAATTTACCTTGTTCTTCTTTTTCACCGATTTTCTTATAGGAATAATTAGACACTACAAGTGTTAATGTATCAAAAGTTGTTGCATAAAAAGCTATCATACTAATAACTAAAACAATAATACCAAGTTCAGGAATTGGCAATCCGTTAAACACATCCAGAATTGCTGAATAATTAATAGAAGAATCAGCATTGTAAATAACATCAGCTAAACCTGAACCGTTATGCATTTGTTGACCTAATCCAAAGTTTCCCAAAATTATGAATGATAAATATGTACCGGAAAGGCCACAACAATATCCACCGATAATAACATTCTTGATTGTTCTACCCTTAGAAATTGTAGCAATAAAGAATGGTGTTGCCACACACCAAGCCATCCAATAAGCCCAATAGTATAAAGTCCAATTTTGTGGGAAACTGTTTTCTCTTAATGGGTCAGTATATGTAGCCATACCAATAAAGTTTTGAATCATATTTCCTAAACCATTGATACCTGTTTCAAAGATATATACAATCTGCCCACCACAAACTAAAACATATACTAAAAGTGCAAAAAATAAATATACACAAAATGATGCTAACTTAGAGATACCCTTGATACCAAATAGAACTGTAATTGTATAAACTACTGCAATTAAAGCAAGTATCATAATTACCATTCCTGTTGAACTTGGTAGTCCTGTTACCCTGCTTATACCTTGAGATAATAACGGAGTTGTAACAGAAAATGTAGTAGCTGTTCCACAAATAAGTGCAACAATACAAACTATATCTATTACTTTACCCAGCACACCATCAACTAAATCACCAAATAAAGGACGACAAGCCTCAGAAAATCTCTGCTTTTTTCTTCCTCTAATGTGAATCATAAAGCCAAAAGCAACTGCTAATACAATATAAAAGCTCCACGCTATCGGTCCCCAATGGAACAATGGATATGTTGATGACCACAACTGAATTGAGTCTTTATCTGTAATAAACTTTTCATTAGCATACATAGCCCATTCGCTTAATGAATAAAACAGAATATCTGCTGCTAAAGTAGAGGTAAAAATCATTGCACCCCATTTAAAATTTGAGAATATAGGCTTATCTGATTTTTTACCAAGTTTGATTTTGCCAAACTTTGAAAAGGCAATTCCTATAGTTAATAAAAATATGCCTAACCCTAAAATCAAATAATAAATACCAAATTTATCACTTAAAAAGCCTCTAATGCCGGATACAACATTTGTAGATTGATTAGGGAAAATTATGAATGTTACAAACAATAGCAAAACTATTGCTGTAGGAAATAGAATTACAGGTAATTCTATATTTTTTAAATAGTTCTTAATTCTGTTCATTGTTATTACCCTCTGTTACATCACTATAATAGTAACTATATTTTTCATTATTTATTTTATACTGAAAACCAATAGCATTAATTCCTTTTTCATCTTTAATTACAGAAACATCTACTATATCCTTTTCAATACAATTATTTTGTTTTGCTATTTTTTTCAAGATTTTTGATTTTGTATCATTTATATATGATTTATCAAACTTTCTTAATTCATCTAGTGTATCAAATTCAAAAATATAATTATCATCATACTTTTTTACTTTCATTTTCAGTTCATCAATATGATTAATATAAATAGATTCCCAAAGCAGATTTTTTGTTTGAGGTAAATTATATTCATCATTTAAAATTCCTAAAAATTTTTCCGAAAAACTCTCACTCCAAAAGACATGACCAAGCATATACCAAGAATTTTCTCCACCGATTTTTACACCAGTTATATATTCATTGTTATCTATATCCACACACCATTCATCAGTCTTTCCATTTGAATATACCACAGAATAAAATGACTCCTCTACCATTTTAGTAAATTGGTTTTGGGTAAAATAATTGTCAGCTGAACATATATATGAATTGTGAATGTATTTTTGTGCCACATATATACTTGCATTATTATTTCTTGTATTGTATTCCGGATTTTCTACAATGATAACACCGAATTTTTCTTTCAAATAATAAAACTGTTCTTTTTTATATCCTACAACAACAACTATTTCATTAATTCCAACTTCTCTTAATTGTCTAATCTGTCTTTCAATCAGCACTTCACCGTTAACGGTAATTAAGGCTTTTGGCTTTTCATAGGATAAAGGAGCAAATCGACTGGATACACCGGCTGCCATAATTATTGCATTATCCACATTGTACATTGTCATTCTCCTTATTCTCTATTGATAATATTTCTTCTTTTGCAATTTTGTAATACACCTTTGCATATCTATATTGAGCTATAGAGTATTCTCCAAATTCCACACCTAATTCTCGTTTATATTCACACCAATTACTCCATAGTAAACCACAAACAGATATATAACAATAAATTTTTGCTTTAGTGATTTTATCTACCTTACCGTCAAAATATATGTCAATTAATCTATCAATATTTTCTCTATCATACATAGAATAAATACAAAACATAGCAATATCAACATGTGGGTCTTGCATTCCTGCATATTCCCAATCGGTAAGTTGTAACCTTTCTTTTCCCTCATTATCTTTATAAAAGAGGAAGTTGTCACAGTTTGCATCTATATGTGATAAAACATAATCACACTTATACTTATTTATAAAATCCAACAAAGAAAATACATTTTCCTTTGTTTCCTTATAATCTCGATAAATTGAATTGCTGGTTCTTAAATTCTCATAAAAGTTAATCATTTCAAACAAATCAAATGTATGGTTAACCTTCAACTTGCAATTATGTAATTTTTTCAGTAAATTCATACATGCTGTTAAATCTTCTTCCTTATAAGAATCACAGCATCTCACATTATCTAAGAATTTTGTTATTTTGTACCCATTATTTTCGTTAAAATATATAGGTTCATCACAAAATCCTAGATTTTCTATAACTTTATAAACTGAAAATTCATTCTTTCTGTTAATTAGTAAATCTGTACCTTCTCCTGGTATCCTCATAATATATTTTTCATTATTTACTTCAAACAGAAAAGAACGGTTTGTCATACCTTTTTTTAGAATTGAGATATTTTTTATATCCTTATTATCACAGTCAAAGGTTGTCATAATAATTTTAATTGCATCAGAATGTAGTTGATTTGATTTTGTATCAATTTCTCTCAACTGTTCATATGTATTAATTTCAAAAGTTGAATCACTATTTACTATTTTTGCATTAACAATTAATTTGTTTCCATTAACAAGTGTTTCTTCCCAAAAATAATTATTAAATTTATTTTCGTTAGCCATTAATAATAAATTTTTCTTTACTGTTTCTTTTGACTCACCACAAATATAACTAATTCCTATTTCTTTATTTCCTAATTCATCTTCATTTATTCTAAAGAATTCTCTGTTACGGTTAACCTTATAATTGTTATTGCAATTCATTTCATCAGTAACCATATACCAAGGATATAATTCACATTTAGAAAAAGGATTATCCTTACACCATATATCACAAGGGACAATATATGTGTTATCTATTTTATTTTTTGCAAGATACAAAGAATACAAATTATTTTTCTCTGAATATTCAGTATTTACAATTAAATTAACATTATATTTGTCGATTAAGTATTCATAACTTTCTTTCATAAAGCCAACTACAATATTAATGTCGTGAATATCAGCTTTATGTAGTTGCTTTATTATTCTTTCAATCAATGGTTCACCATATACCTCAATAAGTCCCTTTGGATACTCTGTATTAAGTGGCACCATTCTCATACCATAACCGGCAGCTAAAATTATAGCTGATTTCGGTTTACTGTTAGTAATAAATTTCTCACCGAAATTTGATATACAAAGTTCTTCTATAATGTATTTTTCATTTTTTAAATTTGTTATAGCCTTATTAACTTTACCTAAAGAAAAGCCACTGATTTTAGCTAATTTTCTTTGGGTACAATCTTTATTTTCGTAAATACACTTTAAAATATCTAAATCATTAATATTTAAGTTCATAAAATCACCTTTTTAATAGTTTCGTGAACATCTTGAATTATATACTATATTTCTTTAAAAGTCAATTATTTTCAAAACAAAAAAGTGATAGTGTATATAATATAAGCTATCACCTAATTAAAGAATTCTTATGTATTTAATAATTCTTTTTTATAATCTAAATAACTCTTGTTTAAATCAAATATTATTTTTCCTAAAGTATCAGAATGACCTCCTCGTTCATTTTCCGGAGGTGGAGTCATATAATCTCCATATAAGTTAGTCAAATACAAATCATAGAATAAATAATTTATAAGAAATACTTAAGTGACAAATTTAATTTCATATAAGTATTTCTTATTATTCTATATAAATTATCAAATTGATTTTTCTTATAAATAAATTTATACTTAGAGTATAGAAATGAATTATTTATGAAGGTCTATTATGAAAGAAATGAGGTGATTTTTACAAGAATATGTTTGCTAAATGTCCTGCAGGTCGTCCGGGTACTGCTGAAGAAGTAGCAAATGTAGCTGAATTACTTACGAGAGTGATAAAGGTGCTTTCATTACAGGTACAGACTTTATGTGTGATGGTGGTGCTACTGCCAGTTATCACTATGGCTCATTAAAACCTTAATTTCTTAATAATCTTATTACCGACTACAGAAAAGTAGTCGGTATTTTTATATTTGTACAAAATTAATTATATTATAGTGAATGTTTAGTGAAAATTATGTGTACAAACCTTGATTTACTTGACTTTTATACAAATTAGTGTTATACTTCTTAATAGTTCGTTACCGAACTAAGAGGTATTATATGGAAGCAAATGAACTGTTGTCTGTTGCTAGACAGATTAAAAAATTAATTAATAAAAAAATGGAACCGGTTTTAGCCGATTGTGAATTAAAACCTATTGAGGTTGATATATTGGTGTTCTTATATAATCACCCATATGTGGATACTTCAAAGGAAATAATGAAGATATTTCATTTATCCAAAGCTCATATTTCTCATTCTTTGGATAACCTAAGAGAGAATGGTTATATTCGTCTTGCTGAGGACAGTAAAGACCACAGAATAATGCATATTATTATTGAAAAAAGAGCAATGGATATAATAGATAAAGTTGATAAAGTGTATTGTAATTGTAAAAATGTAATTCAAAAGGAAATCACAAAAGATGAAATTTCTGTACTTAAATCTATAATACACAAAATTAATGACAATGTAGAAAAGGAACTTAACTCATAGTTCTTTATACGAAGGGAGTTATTTATGGATAAGCTACTTAATTATGCAAAAAGTAATGTTGATTTGTGTGTTACTCATGACTCAATCAACAAAGGCTTATATGCAGAGTATGGTGTAAAAAAAGGCTTAAGAGATGAAAACGGTCAAGGTGTTTTAACAGGACTTACAAATATATCTCAAATTACTGCCTTTAAATTTATTGATGGAGTAAAGACACCTTGTGATGGTGAACTTCTTTATCGTGGATATAATGTTCAAGATATTGTAAATGGCTCAACAGGTAAGAAGTTTATTTTTGAAGAGGGTGCATATCTTCTATTATTTGGTGAACTTCCAACAGAAAGTCAGTTAAGCAAATTCAAAATTGCTCTTTCTGACGGTATGGAATTACCAACTAACTTTACTCGCGATGTAATTATGAAAGCTCCTACTGCTGACATTATGAACTCAATGACTAGAAGTATTCTTACTTTAGCATCATATGATAAAGATAAGGACAACCTTGAACTTTCCAATGTATTAAGACAATGTATGATGCTTATTAGTACATTTCCAATGATGGCAGCATATGCGTATCACGCATATAACCACTACGAAAATGACGGTAGTATGTATATTCATAGACCTGATCCTGAACTTTCTATTGCTGAGAACTTTCTTCGTATGATTAGACCGGACCAAAAATATACAGAACTTGAAGCAAGAGTTCTTGATATTGCTTTACTACTTCATATGGAACATGGTGGTGGTAATAACTCAACCTTTACAACAAGAGTTGTTACTTCTTCAGGTTCAGATACATATTCAGCTATTGCTGCTGCTATGTCATCACTAAAAGGTAAGAAGCATGGTGGTGCTAACATTATGGTTATGAATATGATTGATGATATTCGTCATCATGTATCTGATTTCTATGATGAAGATGAAATTGAAAATTATCTAAAAAAGATTCTTAATAAAGAAACATTTGATAAGCAAGGTCTTATCTATGGTATGGGTCATGCAGTTTATTCATTATCTGACCCAAGAGAAAAAGTATTTAAGAGATTTGTTGAACAGCTTGCAGAAGAAAAGCATCGCAATGATGATATGACTTTATATAACAACATTGAAAAACTAGCACCAAAGGTTATTGCTGAAAAGAGAAAGATTTACAAAGGTGTTAGTCCTAATGTTGACTTCTACAGTGGCTTTGTTTACGATATGCTGGGTATCCCTAAGGAACTATACACACCGTTGTTTGCAATTGCAAGAATAGTTGGTTGGAGTGCTCACCGTATTGAGGAACTTGTAACTACTGATAAGATTATCAGACCTGCATACAAGAGCCTTGTAACAAATAGAGATTATGTAAAAAGAGAGGACAGATGTAATTGAGTAGTATCCAAGAAGATTTCTTTCTAAGAAGTATTAATATTGACAATATATTCAAAACTTTTGAAAAAGCTGATTATCTATTTTTATATAGCATAAAGCATTGTATGGAAAATTCAGAAATTGAAGATGGTGTTTATCTTTCAGATTTAGCTGAATATATGCATATGTCTATTACTGATATTTCCAAAGCAGTAAAAAAGCTTCAGCAAAAAGGTTATGTAGAATGGCATACCGATGATAAAAAAGAAAGAACATATATCACTCCTACAACTAAGGCAGTTTCTGAGATGCATGGTCAGAAAGAAAGTTTAGTAAGTGCTTATAGCAAGATTATCGCTAATATTGATGGAGAAGATTTAAAAACTACTATTGATACACTTGCCAAAATCAGAAAAATTTTAGGCGAATAAATAATTAAAGGTCTGTAGAAATACAGATCTTTCAGCATGTCGAAAAAGTCCAGCGAAAGCTGGGCTTTTGTTGTTTATGGTGGTATAATAAAGATGGTGATGAAGATGTTAGAAAAGGAGAGTAAACAGAAGTGCCTGTAGCTGCAAAAAGATATGCCGATGAACTGTTAAAAGAAATTAACGCCGACAGAGAAGCACATGGTAAAGCACCTTTCGATGATGATAAAAACGGATATATATTAGGAGTAGAAGTTACGCCCGGCAATGTTCATGACAGTGTAGCTTTTGATGATGTGTATGAAGAAGTAACTGAAAGGTTTCCAAAAGTAAAAACAATAGTAGCAGACAGTGCGTACAAAACACCACATATATGTAAAAAGTATTCGATGACTGCAGAGTTCTTTCATTAAGAAGGGTTTTGTTATGTAATCATCTGCACCTAAACCAAGTCCAATAATTTTGTCATAATCTCTTCATCTTTAGCAGTAAGAAAGATAACAGGAATATCAGATGATTTACGAATTTCTTTCATAAAGTCAAAACCGTCACCATCAGGTAACATAACTAGAATCATAATATTAGGTGTTATTTCTTTAACTGCTTTTCAGCAGTAGTAATGTTATTTGCAGAAAATATATTTTCATAGCCTTCTTTTCTTAAAGCAGGCTCAATCATATTAATAATTTCTTGTTTATCATCAAGTAAAAATATTTTTGCATCATTCATAATCATTATCCATACTTTCTTGTAAGCAAAAATTATATTACTAAATTTTAACATATTAAGTGGACAATTTCAAATATCACTTTTATAATTGGGTAAAAAATATAATTTAATACCAACCTATTTAATTTATTTGCGTATAAGTAAATGAAAGAAAAAGAAAATAAAGAACTTACAAAAACTACTAGTAGAATTTTTGTACAGTATATATTATTTTATTAAGGTAGGTGATATTATAGATACAATCAATATGATTAACTATTCCATTATGCTTGTATTCTTTGTTTGTTATGCTTATCAATTTTTGTATATTCCTATTTCTTTCTAGTTTCAAACAATCAGTAACACAAATACTATGATGGTCTAAAGGCTATTTACAAATCCTAGGTTAGTATGGCAAAAGACTTTTTAAGTACACATTAAAAGGTAAATTCTCAGTCATTGATATGTTGATGAATATTACACCGGCTAATGTTCTTTTATAGGTTAGCATAATAGTTAATATATTTGCTATAGTAGTTAGTATAATTAAAAGTGATGGCGTATCAACAATCTTATTATCACTTGGACAAAGTGCATTGAATTTGTATTTAACAATGTTCTTTATTGATGCTATCACAACAATAACAGAATGGAAGAAAATTTGTTGTAGTAACATAAAGAAAGTTCTGTACGCATTTACATTTCCGATATTTATGATTACATATATTCCGATTTCTGTAATTGCTCCATTTACTAAATCTGAATGGAAACCTATTAATCATAATAAGTCACTTATACTTAATGACCTAAAGAGTTTCAGAAAGGATGTTGAGTTAAATTGAAAACTGACGATCATCTATTATTGGGTAAATACCTACTTAATATTAAGAAAATAAAGTTATCACCTTTAAAAGAAAAGTGGTTTCTTATTGGATGTGTTGAACCAGACTATAATCCATTTACATATATTAGAGGTTCAATAAAGCACAAATTACTTCATGGTCACAATGCTCCAAATTGCAAGAAACACATTGACAGAATTGTTGAAAAACTTTCTTGCACTACAATATCAACACCATATCAATGGTTCTTATTAGGTACAGCAGTACATTATATTGCAGATTGTTTTACATTTGCACATAATGCATTCTTTACCGGTGGTATGGCACAACATATGAAATATGAAATGCTTTTACAACCTATATTTCATAACTTTGTTATTGGGCTAAAAGAACCACAAAATAAATACAAAACTTATTGTTTTAATCTATCTTTCTATCACAAAATGTATCAGAATGAAAATCGTTCATTCTCGACAGACTGCAAGTATATTGTTGCCTCCACAGAAAAGTTACTAGACAGTTTAGAACTTGTAAAAGATGGAGTGCCACTTCTTTCAACACAAATTAACTTAGCAAAATAATAATTGAAATAAGGTGAAATAATGTTAGATACAATACAAAATATAGACTTTGCAATATTACATTGGATACATAACAATTTACAATGTAACTTCTTAGATTTTATTATGCCTAAGATAACTGCACTGGGTAGTAGTGGTGCAATATGGATAATAGTTGCAATTGCATTTTTAATATCTAAGAAATATCGCAAATATGGAATTATCCTTTCTATAGGATTAATAATGAGTTTATTAATCGGCAATTTACTGTTAAAACCACTGGTAGCAAGACCTAGACCTTGTTGGATTGAAAGTAATTTTCCTTTATTAGTCAGCAATCCTACAGATTATTCTTTTCCATCAGGTCACACTTTAGCATCAACTATTAGTGCAGTAATAATCACATATGCTGATAAGAAATTCGGAATTATAGCAATCATTCTAGCAACTCTAATTACTTTTTCAAGACTATACTTATTTGTTCATTTTCCAAGTGATGTTTTTGCTGCAATAATTTTAGGTGTTATCATAGGTTTATTTGCTATATTTGTATTTAACTTTGTAACACATATTATAAAAAGAAAACTAAATAAATAAAATTAAGTTCATAGATTTGTATGAACTTTTTGTTTAATATGTAAAAATAATTTGGTATATTGTTATATATAATGCTAATATTTTTTCTATTTTCAGTTTAGTATAATATATTTGTATTATTATAAAAACAAGGATATGAATATATATGGTAGTAAAAGATAAAATTGAATTGTTTCTTAGCTATGAAGAATTTAATGAATTTACCCATGAGCAAAAATCATTATTAAAGAAATTGTCATATGACTCAAATTCTTTTGTAAAAGGCTTAGTAGCGTCCTTGATGGTAAAATCTATTGATGAATTTGGTTTTGAAATATTAAGCAGACTATCTAAAGATAAAAATGACTATGTCAGAACAGAAGTATATGATTCATTGTCTGTCTTTAGTGATGCAAATACTGTTCAATTACTTCAAAATGCAATTAGAACAGAAACAAACAATTTAGCGAAAAGTTATGCAATTATGTCATTAGGTGATGTTGTTTATAGTTTAGGAATTTCTAATGACTTTAAAGAATATGTATATAAAATTAAAAGTTGTAATAAGTCAAAAGATTGTATTTTAAGTTGTCTATATTGCTTGTATTTGTTTGGTGAAAATGTTATTGATGAGATTTTCCTATTATTAAATGACAATGATTATCATATTCGATTATCTGCCATATCTATTTTAGAAGAAATCGTTAACAATGATAATTTAGATATTATAATAAGTAAATTGAGTGATAGATTAAAAATTGAAGATTGTAGTTCAGTTATTGATAAGATTAAAAATTTTAAATAAATGAAATAAATAATCAAAAAATGAAATTTAATATTACTTGCAAAGTTGTAGTATATTCAAACCCAATAAAAATAACTTTTAATAACAAATCAAAAATATTAACTTATAAGAATTCTAAAATAACTTTCAATTTTGATGTCGATACAGAATATGAACTAGCAATGCTAATTCTATATACTACTAGAATTATTAAAGTAACTGCAAAATTCAGAAAGTTTATGTTTATACTATTTGGTTCAATTATTATCGGTAGCATTCTCTTCTAATTGTTATGCACTTTATTCCAGGTCTAAATATTGTTGCAATTGGTATTGATGGAATTCTTGCAAATCCCGTAGTAAGTATCATTTCTTCAATTGTCTTTATTATTATTGCAGCAATATTCCTAGTAGCTGACTTTAACGGTATTGAAGAATGTGTTGAAAGAAAGATGGATAAAAGCTATGAATGGATGGCAGCATTTGACCTAGTTTATACAATTGTTCATCTATACTTTAAGATTTTAAATCTTCTTGTTCAAATATTTGTAAGAAATAGCGACTAATAAAATTCATATATAAATTTTAAGGCTTTGACAATTTGTCAAAGCCTTAATTTATGTTTTGTGACCAATGTATTGTCATGCATTGGTCTTTTTTATTCTCTTAATTTTGCCATTAATACTAGGTCACTATTATCCAGTACACCGTCATTATTTATATCACAAGCTATCATTGCTTCATCAGTTAAACCTTCTAATCCAAGTAGAAAGTTCATATATGTATCAGTATCTTTACTGTTCACTGTACCTGTACAATTAACGTCACCTTTAATTATGAAAGTTCTCTCTACAACTTCATTGTTTCCTGTAAATCTAACAATCATTCCTGTACCGATTTTACCACTTGAAACTACACTGCCATTCTTAATGAAAGCAATATCATAACCATCATAACTAACATTTTTCTTAAATGTTGCAATAGTTGTATTGGGGCTTACACCGGTAATGTATTTATCACCTATAGTATATGCATTAGTATAAATACCATATGTTTTAGTATTATTATTTTCAATTGTCCTAGTAGTATTTGCTTTTTTACTTTTTAATTCATCGGTTTTTACAATATAAATATTGCTTCCTTTGGTTACGATAATTCTATCCTTATAACCATACAAATATTCAATATTAAAATTAAAAGAATATTCTTTATTAGTTGAACTACTAAAATCAGAATATACTATTTTATTACCACTTGCTTTTGCAATTCCATTTGACAATAAAGCAGTCCTGTTATCTTTGTAACTACCATATTCATTGGTATTAAATAATGAATACACTTTTCCGTTACCACAATAATATTCATCATTAACCATTGACATAGGGAATATGTTGTAATCATTTGATGTTGAATAAATAATATTACCTTTAATATAACACAGTCCATAAGAGGTTAATACAAATTGATAAGTACCGTTTGTAGTATCAATTTGATTAATGTTACTATCAAATTTATATGTATTTACCGGATTACCTTTAGAATTAAATTTATGTAACAAAGACCTATTATTAAAATCCACAAAATAATAGTTATTACTTTTATCTACAGAACAAAGTGTCCACCTAGTTTTTGTGCCATCATTCATAGTTATAGTTTTATACTTACCACTATTATAATTAAATTTTACAACACCTATTTTACCATTATTACTATCGGAAAAGAAATGAAAATAACCACCGGCATAATTACACTTAGTAATTTCAGCATTCGTTTTAATTGTGCTATAGCCATAACCTATTTTATTAACAACAGCAGTTCTATCCTTTACACTAACAATATAGTCATTCTTACTGTCAGCAAAGTAATATAACTTACTGTTATTTAGTAATTTATAACTTGTCCTTGTAACACAATTAGCACTAAAGCAACTTGTTAGTATTAATAATAAAGTAATTAGGATTAATAATATGCGTTTCATACAAAACACCAACATATCTACAAAATATTATATTTAGATTATACAATAACATTATGATATATTGTTGATTTTGTAATTAACTTTCACATATTTTTTATTTATGCAAAGAGACTATGAAAAATTTATAAAAATATTCTAATTGTATAAGTATTTGCAATAACTTATAATTGCAATAATAAGTAGAAAAGAGGAATGGTTATGCCTGCAACAAGTATTTTAATTAAGCCTGCATCATCAGCTTGTAATATCAATTGTAGTTATTGCTTTTACAAAAAGTTATCTGCTAAAAAGGCTTTCAGTTTCAACAATATATACCTTGTCTTGATGATAGTGATACAAAGTCAGAATGGTCTTTAGATGCTAATACATATGGAGAATTTCTCTGTGAGCTATTTGATATTTGGTATAATGATTATGTACATAGTAGTAATATTGATATAAGAATATTCTCTAATTGGGTACAAATGGCAGCCGGATATATGCCTGAATCCTGTGGTATGTCAGGTAAATGTAATTGTTACTTTGTTGTTGAGGGTAACGGCAATGTTTATCCTTGTGACTTTTACTGTACAGATGAGTGGAAACTTGGAACAATTGATGATGATTTCAATAATTTAATTAAGTCAGATAAAGCAAAGAACTTTGTAAGTTGTTCTTTACCCATAAATGATAAATGTTAAAAATGCAAATATTTGTATTTATGTCGTGGTGGTTGCAGAAGATGGAGAGAGACATTTATAAATGTTAAACCGTCATTAAACTGTTTATGTGGTGCATATGAAAAGTTCTTTGAACACTGCATTGATAGAATATATTTATTAGCTAATATCATAAAAAATAAATAATGTTATATTAAGTTGGTTCATTATGAGCCAACTTTTTTATTTCTAATTATAGTATATAGAAAAAATTATGATAAGTTTCATATAGAAAAATTTATAATGTTATTCCTATTAAAATAATAGGTAATAACGAATATGATTTAACCAACACAAGGATGTGGTTCAGATACTTCAAGTAAAACCACTTCCGGTACTAAAGTAATCAGAATTGGTACAACAGGACAAGATGCTGAAAGTTCTTTACTCGATAATGCACAGTATTTTTATAAACTTGGTTATCTACAAGATGGACTTAAGAAAGAAGGATATACTGTTGAGCTTAAGGGTTTTGCTCAAGCAGAACCTGCAGTAAATGAAGCTTTTGCAGCAAATGAAATTGATGTTGCAGTATATGCAGAATTTCCACTAATTACTGCTGTAAGTAATGGAGTTGACTTAAAAGGTTTTGCACTATCAACATCACAATTAAACTTTGGTCTTTTAGCTAGAAAGTGCAGTGGAATAAAGAGTATCTCTGACCTTGAAGGCAAAAATGTTGTAGTAGCATTAGGAACAATATCATAAAAATACTTCTTAGATGTTACAAAGAAAAATAATGTTGATATAAGTAAAATCAACCAGTTAAATTCAATTTCAGATGCTCAAACGTTACTGGCTTTAGGAGATGCTGATGCAGTTGTTTCAACTGTATCAAGTTTAGCAGTTTTTGAGAATGCCGGTCTTGGAAATATAATTATTGATTCGTCAAATGACAGTAGTCTATCATCAGGTTTCTTATTTGCAGGTAGAAGTCAGTGGCTAAAAGAGAACACAAGAGCTGCAATTGCTATTTCAAAGGCATTAATTTGTTCTCAAGAAGAGGCTGAGAAAAGCCCTACAGATGTATATAAAAACTAGCTACTAAGGATAGTCCTGAAAGTATTTTTAAGGAAGTTTATAGTTATGATGAAACATTTAGTTTCTTTAAACCTGACATTACAGATGATTACATTAATCGTGTAAAATCAATTGAAAAGTTTATGGAATACAATTAACTAATTAAAAGTACGGAAAGCCGAGCAAGAAGTGGTGAAAAAAGCCAAGCGCAAGAAAAACCGGCAGCGTGAGAGCAATGCTGCGCATAGAGCTAAAACCAAGGTGGAACGCTGGGCGGCGAATGACGGTCATAAGTACCCGAAGCGCGTGTACGAACAATGCGGCAAAGAGTTTTATCCGAACAGCACAAGGCAGAGATTTTGCAACACCGACTGTACAAAAATCCATCAGCAGGCAGAAGCATTGTTTTCTCGGCTGGTAAAACAGCTTTCCGAAAAAGAGGGCGTAACGGAAGCCCTCAAAGCGGAAAACCAAACGCTGTGGGTGCAGAGAATGAACAACATCCGTAGCGCTGCTATGGAAATCGTTTCCAGTGAGCTTATATACTGTTAATACTAAGCAAGAAAAGTCGCTGTCACAGACGGTGGCTTTTCCTTTTCGGGTACTATTCAAGAAGTCATAAAGTTCCGTGAGTAATGGAAGAAGGCAATGCTTTGAAAAAAAGATGATAGCAATATTCTGAAAACTACTTGAAATTTTTGTGAAAATCTGCTAAAATATTTTTGTATAACTATGTGGTAGGGGAATTCATATCCTTTTGCCTTAGAAATTATTGAAGGAGGACTTGACTATGGCAAACGGAAATGCGACAATCATTGTCGGCTCGGCTTGGCAGGAGCGTAGCGCCGTTTTTTCAGCGTGTCAAGTCTTATTTCATACAATTTATAACGAACCAATTGTCGGAGACAGGGCGCATTATGCCTTGGCTTCGGCTTTTTGCGTTTGGCGGAAGGATGGTGGTTTGATATTGAAGTCCTAACCACCACCCGTAAACACATCTTTTCTCGGCGTGTTCGCTGCCGGAGAAAGTAAATAGTGGGCAATTAAAAAAAGGAGGAACTGTTATGAAGAAAAAAATGTTGGCAGTCTTTATCTGTCTTGTAATGGTAGCTGGATTGATACCGACCGTAGCCTTTGCTGCGGAAAATGAGGTAGATGTTTGGGACGGAACATCTGATACAAGCTGGTATAATGAAACTGATACAGAATTTCATATCAAAACAGCAGAGCAGTTGGCGGGACTTGCAGAACTCACAAATATTGGAATTGATACTGGTGCATCTACAGGTAATACATTTGATAATAAGATTATATATTTAGACTGCGACTTAGACCTTGGAGATTATCCTTGGACACCGATTACAAACAGAAACGGAGACGACGGTTATTTCTTTAAAGGAACATTTGACGGACAAGGACATACGATATACAACTTGAACCGTCATGGGATAGGCAACGATTCTTTCGACTCGCTTTTTGGCTATGTGCAGGGCGGTGTAATCAAGAATCTGAATGTTGTAGATGCGGATTTGAGTGCTAATGATTACAGTATGCATGTAGGCATCATAGCTGCATTGGTAGAAAACGGCAAGATCATAAACTGTTATACATCCGGCACTGTAGAAAGTGTCAATGGTTGGCGAAGCATAGGCGGAATTGCAGGATCATGCATGCAAGGTACACAAATTGTTGGATGTGGTTCTGACGCAAACATCATTAGCAGAAAATCCGAATCTAGTGATAGTGTCGGAGGATTGGTCGGCGAATGGTTAAATGCTAACAAAACTTCTGTGATTTCAGACTGTTGGTTTAATGGCTCAATCGTTAGCGAAGATCCGGAGTCTACAGTTGGAGGGTTATTGGCTGTTGGTTACAACAATAATGTAGAAGAAAATGTTAAAATCAATAACTGCATGATGGTAAGCAGCGACTTATCAAGTGCGGAAAAGGAATATACTGCTGTAATTGCTCATCTGACAGGAACCCCAACAGTTGCTGACTGTTTTTATAAAGAAAGTGATAATGGGTATCATGTCATTACGAAATTAGACAAGGGTAGTCTTGCTATTGACACAAGCTTTGATCCGACACCTTGTGCAAAGGCGATAACTGATTTTACAGATAATGATATTCTCGTTTTGTTGCAAAACAATGCCTCACAGGGAGTTGTATGGGTAGAAGGAATAGAACATCCGACTTTTAGTTGGGATTTAACAAACAGGTTGGCTGATTACACAGCTGTCGATGCAGCCATCGCAAGGGCAACGGCTCTTGATAGCAGCCTTTATACAAATTATTCTGCAGTAGAAGATTCCATTAACTCTGTTGACCGAGCAAAAAACAAAGCCCAGCAAACAGAGGTTGATGCAATGGCGAAAGCTATCGAAGATGCCATTACTGCCCTGCAATACAAGGATGCTGATTACACAAAGGTAGATGCAGCCATTGCCAAAGCAAATGCACTGAACAAGGATGACTACAAGGATTTCTCCGGTGTGGAAACTGCTGTCAAAGCTGTTGTCCGTGGTAAAAATATTACGGAGCAATCTGAAGTAGACAAGATGGCAAAGGCTATCGAAGATGCGATTGCTGCTCTTGAGAAAAAACCTGCCAGTACCAAACTGGGAACATCCGATAAGAGTCCACAGACCGGCGATTCCAGCAACCTTGCACTGTGTATTGCCCTGTTGTTCATCAGCGGCGGGGTAGCCATTGGCACAACGGTTGTAAGCAGGAAGAAAAAGTACGACAGATAATTGAATAGCGTTCCCTTGCTCCATCTTCCGAGCAAGACAAAAGCGTCGTAGCAATACGGCGCTTTTTTGTTACCCGGAAGTGACAAACAGCGGCTTTTGAATGGTTGACGGTAAAGGATACCGCCGCTAAACAAAGCCGTTCATATCGAAGGAAAACGCCCAAAATCGCCCCGAAACTATACAGCAGGAACTCAAAGCTCGAAGGCTTCAACAACAAGACCAAGGTCGCTAAACGAATCGGCTACGGTTACCGTGATGATGACTTCTTCTTTACCTTGATTCGCTATCTTTCTATTCCTTCTGTCCGTTCACCATCCCACAAAAAATCGTGATGAACCGGTTTTTTCCTGTGATAAAAAGAAATATGACGTTCTTGAACCAGAGTTTGCTATTGTTCAAGAGATGAGTGAAACCGGATAAGGACAAAACTTCAAAACATACTGTTTAGTGACAGCAGGATGGATTTTGAAGTAAAAATCTTTATTTGGAGGAACACACAATGGAGAAATTCATCACAGACCAGCGGACAGGCTTGTAGTACGAGCTTGTTGGGGGACTACTATCTGATTGCCGGAGAGGACGAGCCGGAGAGCAGACCAATTGGGATATGGGAAAAGCGGCATTTGCTGTATCTGAAACAGCACCGCAAGGTACTCTATTCCGAACTGTTGATAAGCGGCAAGCTGAACGATTACCTTGCCGACATAATCGAACAAGCAGAGAAAATGTTCTCTCGTCTGGTAAAACAACTTGCCGAAAAGGAAGGTGTAACGGAAGCACTCAAAGCAGAAAACCAAATGCTGTGGGTGCAGAAGATGAATAGCATCCGCAATGCTGCTATGGAGGTTGTTTCAAGCGAACTGATTTACGCATAACAAACAATCGGAAAGGCTGCTGTCAAGCGACGGTGGCTTTTCTTTTTCGGAAAGTAATCAAGAAGTCATAAAGTTACGTGAGTAATGGAAGAAGGCAGCGTTTACGAAAATGCCACAATTCAACGCGGAAAAGCATCAAATACCACTTGTTTTTTCTTTCTCAATATGATATTATTAGTACGGATACTAAAACTTTTATAGAGAGGTGATTTATTTGCGAAGAAGCAGCGGAGAAACAAAGAAAAAAATCCTAACCGCATGCGTTCGCCTTTTTTTGGAGCAGGGGTATAAAAACACCTCTGTCAGTCAGATTGTTGACGAAGCGGGCGTTGCAAGAGGAAGCTATTTGAATCTGTTTCCCACCAAGGATAAAATTTTGCTGGACTTAACCGAGACGATGTTCGGCGGTCAGTTCGGTGTGGCAAGGAGCATTGCGGGCAGCAAGCTGCCGTCGGTGTATGCCTATGCGGTGGATACGGCGATCCAGCTCACCCTCACCGAGCTGAACGAGAATCTGCGGGAAATTTATATCGAAGCCTATACCGCCCCGGATACGGCGGAATATATCTATGTGCATACCACGGCGGAATTAAAAGAGATTTTCGGCGGGAATTTCCCCGATTACACCGACAGCGATTTTTATGAAATGGACATCGGCACGGCGGGGCTGATGCGCAGCTATATGGCACGTAAATGTGACATCCATTTCCCGCTGGAGCGAAAAATCAGCCGCTTTCTCACGGCGGAACTGAGAGTGTACAAGGTGCCGGAGGAGGAGCAGGCCAAAGTGCTTGCCTTTATTCAGACACTGGATATCAAGGCTATTGCCACAGAGGTTATGTATAAGCTATTTGCCATGCTGGAAATGAAATACGATTTTAAGCTGTCGATGGACGGAGAAACGGAGGTAACAAGATGAGAAAACGAATTTTAAGCATTTTGCTCACCCTGTGTATGGTACTGAGCATCGCCCCTGCGACAGTGTTTGCCGAGGACAGCGTGGTAACAGAAGTCAGCACCGCAGAGGACCTGACTACGGCTATTGAGAATTCTGCTGTCAGCACCGTCAAGCTCACGGCGGACATTAACATCAGCAATTCCCTGACCGTCAACCGCACCGTGACGCTGGACTTAAACGGTCATGTGCTCAAATACGAGAGCGCAAACAAGGGCAGCGTGATTGTGGTCGAGAACGGCGGGCAGCTGACTATCGAGGACAGCAATACGAGTAATCTCTCGCACAAATTCAATCCGAATGGCAAACTGTGGGTGCTGGACGAGGCAAGCGGCACAGAGACCGTCACCGGCGGCGTCATCACCGGCGGCACGGGAACGGACATCTCAACGTTCGGCGGAACGACGTGGTATTGCGGCGGCGGCGCGCTGATTAAAAACGGCGGCAGCCTGACCATGAGGGGCGGCAATATTATCGGCTGTTCTGCGGAGTGCGGCGGCGGTGTATGTATTGATTCGGAACAGGGTCAGTTCTCTATGTCCGGCGGCAGCATCGCCGGATGCGTCGCCTCCGACATCGGCGGCGGTGTTTTTGCTTCCGGCACGTTCAAAATGTCAGGTCCGGCGGTCATTCGCAGCTGCACCGCCGAAAGCGCGACCCAATTTGTTTGCGGCGGCGGCGTATATGTCAACGTCAGCAGCAGCTTTGAAATGTCTGATACGGCAATAATCGAAGGCTGTCAGGCAATCTCCACCTCTTCCAATTCTTCCAACGGCGGCGGCGTATATGTCAGCAGCAGCAGCTTTGTGATGTCTAATGAGGCAAAAATCGAAAACTGTCAGGCAATCTCCAATTCTTCCAGGGGCAGGGGCAAGGGCGGGGGCGTCCATCTCGCAAACAATACGAAGTTCACCCTGTCGGGCAGCGCCGTGATTCAAAATTGCACGGCAACAAATTCCGCCAACTCCGGCGAAGCCTACGGCGGCGGCGTAAGCGCCGCTTGTGTGAAGAAGATCACCTTGGCGGACAGTGCGCGCATTGTCGGCTGTACTGCGGCAAACGGAAGCGGACTATACATCACCGGCTCTCAGGTACCTGGCTATGGGATTCTTCACGCCAACAGCGGCTCGGTTGACGGCGACGTCGTGCTGGGAGATACAGAAGACGGTCCCAGTACCATTACAGGCTCCGGCGGGACTGTGTTCAATGGCAAAGTGACTGTTACCCCTGGCAGCATCATCGAAAGCGGCACATTCAACGGCGAGGTCATCAACAACGGAACCATCACCGGCGGCGTCTTTAACAACACAGTCTCCGGCAGCGGTACCATCACTGGCGGCACATTTAACACCCCGATGACCGGCAGCGGCACGGAGACAGACCCCTATCAAATCAGCACCGCCGACCAGTTGAAGCTGTTCCGGGATAAGGTGAACGATGCAAAAACCGAAGAAGAAACCAAAATCTGCGCCGTGCTGACATCAGCCATTGATTTGAATAACGAACCGTGGACGCCAATCGGAAACTATACCGAAGGAAATCAGATTTACTACGAGGGCACATTTGACGGCGGCGGCCACACCATTTCCGGCCTGAACGTTACGGGCAACTTCAGGTATGCCAGTCTGTTCGGTGCTGTAAAAGGCGGCACGATTAAAAACCTGACAGTGGCAGGTAACGTATCCCATAATTATTATTCTACGAGTCTAGACTGTCACGTCGGTGGCATTGTGGGCGGCGCTTTGGATGCTGCAACGATTGAAAATTGCAGCAACAATTGCAGCGTTACTGGCAGCAGTCGCAATTATATTGGCGGTATTGCTGGCAGTAATATTGACAATGCGAGAATCATCGACTGCTATAATGTTGGCACAATTACCGGCAGAATTCATGAAACTGGCGGTGTTACGGGGCTTAACATGAGCACGATCTCCAATTGCTACAATGTTGGAACGATTAAAACACTCTATAATAGTGATGCTGTTGGCGAAATCGTTGGCCGTAATAATGGCACTGTAGAAAACTGCTACTATCTTGCCGGTACGAACCTGAACGCAGTTGGCCAAAACAATAGTAATGGCAACATTACAAAAACAGAGTCCAAAACCGCCGCAAACTTCGCCAACGACACGGTGCTGGCGCTGCTCAAGGCTGGCGAACGCGACAACAATGCTGACCCGTGGGCAGACGAATGCAAGTATTTGAATGCAGTGGGCAAGACCCTGCCCGTGTTCAATGGACAGGGCGACGCCCATGACCATCAGAGCAACGACTGGAAATCCAACGAAACGGAACACTGGCAGGTCTGCACCTGCGGCGCGGTGTTTCATAAGGCGGAACACTCCGGCGGCAAAGCGACCTGCACCGAAAAAGCAAAATGCGCAGTTTGCGGTGCGGAATATGGCGATGTTCTGGGACATGATTTTACTACCAGTTGGACACATGATGATAACGAGCACTGGAAGCAGTGTTCCCGTTGCGATATAAAGGATGACGTAAGCCCTCATACTTGGAACAACGGTACGATAACAACAGCGCCTACCTGCACAAAAGCGGGCAAAAAGACATATAGCTGCACCAAGTGCGACGCAACAAAAATAGAGCCGATTCCAGCTACGGGCCATAGCTGGAAGTCCGATTGGACGTCCGATGCAACGCATCACTGGCATGAATGTGCCAATGAAAACTGCGATGTGACGGATAACGCGGGAAAGGATGGCTATGCGGAGCACTCCGGCGGTACGGCAACCTGCACCGAAAAAGCCGTTTGCACCCATTGCGGCCAGTCTTACGGCGAAACCAACCCCGTCAATCATACCGGCACGGAACAGTGGACACAGACAACCACTACCCACGAGAAAAAATGGAACTGCTGCAATACCGTAAGTGTACCGAATGAAAATCACGAATGGGCAGACGGCGTGTGCAGCGAGTGCGGATATGTGTGTCTGCATGAAGATACAGATAAAAACCATATCTGCGATATTTGCGGCAAGACCATTTCCGACCACAAAGACGCAGATAACAATCACCTCTGCGACTACTGCGGTGAAAAAATCAGCAATCACACCGGTGGCAAAGCAACCTGCATAGCTAAGGCGGTCTGTGAGATTTGCAAAGAAAGCTACGGCAGCCTTGACCCGAACAACCACACCGACCTGAAACACATTGACGCAAAGGCTGCCACCGCTGCAGAAGAAGGCAACATCGAGTATTGGTATTGCTCCGGTTGCAAGAAGTATTACAAGGACGCCAAAGCAACACAGGAAATCACCGAGGCTCAAATCGTAACGGCGAAGCTGCCAAGTGATAACAACGGTAGCAACAATAAACCGGGTAACAATGCAACTACTTCGCCTCAGACCGGCGACAACAGCAATCTTGCCTTATGGATCGCACTGCTGTTTATCAGCGGCGGTGCAGTAACCGCAACAACCGTTTATGGCAGAAAGAAAAAGCATAGCGTAAAGTAAAATCAAATATTTAACCCAAGGGTGGCTGTCGGAAACGGCAGCCGCTTTTTCCCACTTTTCCTGCAACACAGTATGTCAAAATGTGTGTGTTAAAATATTGGTACTTTCCTTGAAAATTACGATTTGTCTGGAAAAGAAGTTTACACATTTACACAATCAACTGCTATGGATAATGAGCATTTTGAAAATTCAATGAAATTTGTTAAGCAATCTGCAAAAATGCAACTGTACATGATGGTCTGTATGTAAATGCAAGTGAAACTAATGAAATTATCTCATATCTAAATAAGAATGGTTTTGTAAAATAATCTATAATCAAATAATTTTCATATCCACAGTAATACTTTTGTTACTGTGGATTTTTGCTTTTAGATATTCGACAAAGTAAATACATTATGCTAAAATAAGTTTATAAATTATAAGGGGAGCAGATGTATTATGAAGTCTGGAATTGCATATTATCATCTTCCAGGGTTATTTGAATTTTATGAGTTTTACAAGGTGTTTTTGCCACTATATCGTGAACATAGGGAATATTTCTATGATTGGTGTGAGATAGGCTCAATTTATGGTGCACCAAAAGGTTGCATTTGGAGTGGAGGTAGAATCAGTTTAGGTGAACATAATCAACAAGATGTTTTAAAGTTAATGAATAAATACGGTATTTCTGCAAGGTTAACTTTTAGCAATTCACTAATAAAACAAGAGCATTTAACTGACAAGAAATGTAATGAATTGTGCAAGTTATTTAATGACAACAATAAGGTGACCAATGGTGTAATTGTTCATTCTGACTTGTTGGTTGATTATATAAAAAGCTATTATCCAAATCTTTACCTAGTATCTTCAACTACCAAGGTACTAACAGAATTTAATCAATTAGTAGATGAGATAAATCTTAAGGATTTCAAATATGTTGTTCCAGATTTTCGCCTAAATAAAAGCTTTGATAAACTAGAAACATTAACTCAACCGCAAAAGAATAAATTAGAATTTCTGTGTAATGAATGTTGTTTCTATGGTTGCTATGATAGAAAGAATTGCTATGAAACTGTAAGTAAGCAAATACTAGGTTATGATTGTCCTGACCATATCTGTGTAGCACCTGATTCACAAAATGGCTATAGCTTTTCAAAAACAATGACTAATCCAGCATTTATAGGTGTTGATAATATCAAGGATGTTTATATGCCAATGGGTTTTTCTAATTTTAAAATAGAAGGCCGTTCTTTGGGAAGTGCATTGATTCTCGAATTTCTCTTGTACTATATGACAAAACCAGAATATCATATCCATGTTAGAGAAAAAATCTACCTTGATAATATGCTGGACTTATTCTAATAATTACTATAGATTTTTATAATTTTCGTGATATAATAGTTTTGTACTTATTTTGATATATAGACAATACAAATTAAGGAGAAGTTATGAAAGATATTATTTTTCTTATTGTGTTGTTTATTGCTAATGTTATACAAGCAATTACTGGATTTGCCGGTACTGTTCTTGCTATGCCTCCATCTATGTTTTTGCTTGGTGTTGATAATGCCAAGGTTGTACTTAATGTGATGGCATTATTATCTGGATTGTTAATTGCTATTTCCAGTTATAAGAGGATTAATAAAAAATAATCTAATGGCTATGTTGTTATCATCAGCATTGCTTTTAATTCCAAGCTTTGCTATTGTGAATTCAGAAACCATAAGATTTGGAAACTTCTTAGTAAATAATAGTATGATTGCAGTAACTATTATTTTAGTAGTTTGTATTGTACTTTCAGTTATATTTGCCTTGATAAGTCACAGGATTTATACGGAGGAATAAAATGCCTAAACTAGAAATAAAAAATATAAGCAAAACATATAAAAAGGGTACTGTAAAGGCACTTGATGATTTTAGTGTAACACTTACTCCAGGTGTATATGGACTACTTGGTCCTAATGGTGCAGGTAAGTCAACATTAATGAACATCATTACTGATAATCTAAATTCTGATAGTGGCAAAGTACTTTATAATGATGAAGATATTAAGAAACTAGGCAAAAATTACAGAACTGTTCTTGGTTATATGCCTCAGCAACAAGGTCTTTATGATGACTTTACTCTTAATCGATTCTTGTGGTATATGTCAGCACTTAAAGGCCTTAAGAAAAAAGAAGCAAAAGACAAAATCACTTCACTTCTTGATACTGTTAATTTGACCGATTCAGCACACAAAAAGCTAGGTGGTTTTTCCGGTGGTATGAAACAAAGAGCATTGATTGCTCAAGCGTTACTTAATGACCCAAAGATTCTGATTCTTGATGAACCTACTGCCGGTCTTGACCCAAAGGAAAGAATTAGAATTCGTAACTTTATCAGTGAAATAGCTGAAGATAAAATTGTTTTGATTTCAACTCATGTTGTATCTGACATTGAATTTATTGCCAAGGAAATTATCCTACTAAAGCAAGGCAAACTTGTGTCACATGATACTTGTCCAAACCTTGTAAGTGAAATTGAAAACAAGGTGGTTGAAGTTGAAATTGATAAGGAAGAACTAAAGTATTATCAAGATAATTACAGAGTTTCTAACCAATATCATAATGGTGAAAAGATTGTTGTTAGATTAGTGACAGATAACTCTCCTGAAAATCACTATTCTATAATTGTAAAATCAACCCTTGAAGACCTATACCTTCATGTCTTTGAACAGGGATTGTAATAAAATTACTTATAACTAGATTTTTTTAATAAACACCTTCCTAAAAACCACAGCATCATATGGTTGTGGTTTTTTGCTAGTTAATAATTTCTTAAAAGTATAATTTCTCAACTTTCTTGAAATAAATCGTATAATCTGTTATATTAAAGTAGGGGTGAATTAATGCTAAAAATTGCAGTTGTGGATGACGATATGGTATTTGTAAATAAGTTGTCCAATATTATAGCTAAGACTTGTAATCAGTCAAAAATAGAATATTCATTACAGAAATATTCAAACGGTATGGATATTTTATCTAACTATTCACAGTTTCATTTAATTTTTCTTGATATTGAAATGCCTTTCTGTAATGGTATTGAAACTGCTGAAAAAATAAATAAATTAAAAGGTAATTCTCAAGTACCTTTATTTGTATTTGTTACAAGTCATGATGAACTTGTTTTTGAAGCACTAAAAAGTTATCCTTATACTTTTATCAGAAAAAGCAGTATGGAAACTGATGTAGCTGAATGCATAAAACATATTAATGATTCTTTAAGAATAGATGACAATACTATCTTTTTACATGCAGGCAGAAAAGATGTAGCTGTTAATGTTGATGATATTATTTTCCTGGATAAAATTAATAATTATGTGATTTTCCATACTGAAAACGGTGATTATAAGGTTAGAAGCAACATAAATAAAGAATTCAAAAAGATTTGTGATTACGGGTTTGTTAGACCACACATAGGTTATGTTGTTAATAATAATTATATTCAATACATAGCCAGTGACAGTATTTTATTAAAAAACAATGTTAGTGTTCCTCTTAACAAGAAATACAAAGAAGCAGTGAAAACTGAATTCTTCAACTGGATAGGTGATAGGGATGTTTAATTATGTTTTTGAAATAACCGTCAATTTATTACAGTCTATTTATTTTTTGGGATTCTTTCTGTTATTCTTAGGTGGTAAGTTTTCAACAAGAAAGAATATAATTCTTTTATCAATATTTATTGCACTTAATTTTGCAGTTCTAACATATTTTACATACAATCACCCTAACATTGTTATGCTTGATATGTTTATAGGAATTATATTATATGAAATATATTGTATTACTTGCCTTAAAGGTGAATTGGCAATTAAGCTAATACTTCCATTTATAGTATCGTTAATAAATACTATCATATCATATGGTTTTGTTTATTCATCGTCCATAATTTCCGGTGTAACTTTTGAAGAATTAATTACAAAGTCAAGCTTGTTTAGATATTTATTTGTTATTCTTGCTAATCTAACCACGATGGTAGTTCTATTTATAATGTGGCAAACTAAAGCTAAAGCATATAGCTTGAAGAAAGTTTCTAATGTGATTGCATTTGTGGCTATACCACTATTAGCTATGATGATTTTGTACATAACTATGTATGTAATGATACTTACAAATTTCCAATCTAACATAATTATCTTACTTTCAATTATTTGTGTCAGTATGATTATAATTGCAGGAATAGTTTGGTTTATGATAGCCAGAATAAATAAGGATAATGAAATTAAAACTAAACTATTATTATCAGAACAAAAAGCTAATTTATATAAACAAAATATAATCAGTTCTAATAGCCAAATTGAAACTATTAAATTGTTAAAACATGATATGAAGAATAATATTTCCTGTATTGATGCATTAATTGAAGAAGAAAATTATGATGAAGCACATAATATCTGTCATAGCTTAACTAATAAGTACACATCTATAGGAACAATAGTAAATACTGAAAATTATTTATTAAACGCAGTACTAAATGTTGAAATTGAAAAAGCTAAAAGCTATGGAATATCCGTTAAACTAAGCATTACTAATGACTTAAAAATGTTTAAAAACAGTTCTGATATTATTTCATTAATCGGTAATATTCTTGATAATGCAATTTCATATTTATCTAAGAACAAAGTAAAAAACAATGAAATTAATTTTTCTACAGGGTATGAAGGTTCTTATTCCGTCATAAAATGTAGAAACAATATACTCGATTCAGTATTATTTAATAATCCTTCACTAAAAACCGATAAGAAAGATAAAGATAATCATGGTAAAGGAATCACAATAATTAATAGCATTGCTCATAAATATAATGGAGATGTAATTATAAAAGAAAGAAATAAAGAATTTATAATTACTGTGATTTTGGATAATAGAAGTTTACCAGAAAACCTCTGATTTTTACCAAGTTAATGCATAGTGTGTGAAAATGTGCTACTCTTTTCGTAGGTGATGTGTATATGTTACATAGACTTTCCGAAAGAGTAGCACTTTCTGTTTGTAATGATAGTGATAAAGTTCCACTTGATATATATATTTATGGTTTTGAACTGTTAGTATCATCTGTAATTGAAACAATTAGTCTATTGTTAATTGGACTTTGTACGGGAAAATTAATAGATACAATAATTTTTATTATTTCTTTCTCAAGCATAAGAGTATTTAGTGGTGGTTATCACGCAAACTCTTATTTAAAGTGTTTTATAGTAACAGTTGCATATTATTTGTTAGTTCTATTTTCTGCTGATATTATGCTAGCTTTCCCTAATAGAACAATTATATTAATCGCTATTATAACTTTGCTTTTATCCTTTATATTATTCATCTTAATGAGTCCGGTAAAAAGCAAAGGCAAATCAATATTAAATTATAAAAAGCAAAAGATACTTTCAATCATTTCTCTATGTATAAACGCTATATTGCCAATCATCTTGTTAACTATTTATCAAAACAACATATTAATCATTGTATATCCTACAATAATATGTGTGGATGTGCTGATTATTATAGAAAGTTTGAAAAGAGGAGATGAAAAAAATGAAAGAAAAGATTAGTGAGGCACTTAAGAAAATGTCTTTACATGCAGTAAAGGTTTCTTGCAATACTGCATCATTCAATTTCTCAGGTCAACCAAAAGAACCTGAATCACTAAAGAAATATATTTCAAATAGAAATAAGTAATAATAAGTACAATTAATACTACTTATAAAAATTACTGGATTTTTATTTGTTATAACTTACACACCTTTGAAAAGTCACAACAGAAATGTTGTGGCTTTTCTATTTTTTCAAAATAATTATAAATTTTGCAACACTTTAAGATTTTCAAAAGTATTATTAATAGATAGAGGTATTATTCTATTATTTAAGCAATTAATTTGTTCAAATTAATAATTATTTTATCCAACATTTGTATAATATGACAATTGATTTTATTATTCATTGGCATATAATATAGCTAAAGATACGGAGGTGTCTGTTATGAAAAGAAATTTATTATTTGTTAGTTTTATAATATTAGCAATTCTTTTTACCGGTTGTTCTTTTAAGGATTATAATAGTGCTTATAAGAATGAAGAAGGTTATTCTAATTACATAAGCAACAGTAAAACCGGTTGTAAAGATATGAACAGTTTTGGATTGGTTAGCAATTTGGAAGATGAAAAATCACAAGAATACTATAAAAAGAATTCTCGTGTATGTGGTGATTATTTAATTACCAACTATCTTGATGGTGTTTGTATCAATCGTTACTTAGGCCATAATAATACAATTAAAATACCTAAAACTTTAGACAATAAACCTGTTATTATGCTAGGAGAATTTATCAGTGATGAAAAGTATAATGGTAAAAATCAAATTTATGGAGCTTTTGCAGGTATTAAAGACTGTAAAATCACAATTCCATCAACAGTAAAATATGTTACTAGCGGTGTACTTTGGGTTTCTTACGATGCAGATACAACCGGATTTACCGGCAAGTATGAAAATGACTTTGCATCAGTTAAAATTGATAAAAACAATCCATATTATACTTATATAGATAATATTATATATACTAAAGATATGAAAACTTTATTATACATAAATTTTTATGATTACTATAATAATGAAGATGGCGAAGATTTTTATATAGTTGTTGATAATATTGAAAATTTTGAACCTATAAATCAAATGTTATATGGTAATTATCAAATTTATTTTGGCAAAAATATCAAGAAAATTGATGCTGATTTCGGAACAGATAATTCAGGAAATGTTCTTGTTTATTGTTATAAGGGTACTGTAGCTGAAAAATGGGCAAAAAATAAAGGTATATACTATGCATTTAATGATAATGATACCACAACTTCTGATGTTGGTGCTGTTCCCGGTCCTTACGGTGCAGATGAATACGATAAAAAGTATAGTAAAGTATGGAAGAGTGATGATGGAAAGTTTTCCTTTACTTGTGACAATAAAAAGCAACTTGATGGCAGAGGAGGATATAAAGCTACATACAAAGGCAAAGATAATCTTGTAATTATTAGCATTGATGGTAATGGAGAGCCCGGACTTTTAAGTATTGATACTGATACTAATGATGGAGATAGCTTGTTTGGTGGAGAATATACATACAATGGTAATGATAAAAAGTCTATTACTGTAGTGATTGATTATGTGTACAGGAAAAGAGTTGCAAAGGCTGGACTTGATAGTATAAAGAAAGGTGATAAGATTATTTTTCACCAAGAATGAAATAAAAAAGTGAGGTTGTTATGAAAAAAAGGTAGAATAATATTAGTGTTAGCTTTAACATTAATTTTGGTAACACTTAGTGGTTGCTTTTACAAAGACTACTGTAATGACAGTAAAAGATTTAGATTCTGTATTAGCACTTAAATAAAATCATAGTATTAAAGCCTTGGAAATAATCCAAGGCTTTTTATATAATTAAAACATTTTTCCTTTATAAGGCTTTGTAGGTAACATTTCAAAATCATATGTTTTCAATTCTTCTAAAGTAATGTTACTGTGACAACCTTCATGAACCATAAGGTTGGAATCTTCACCAAGTTGTACAACAACTACCGGTGTATTAGTACCATAAGCATAACCACATTCCCATGCTGTACCACTGTCACTGTAACCACCATAATAAAGCATTACAACAACATCAGCCCAATCAATGAACTTCTTATCATTCATAAATGTTTCTTTTGACCACCAAGACTGCTGAGTATTTTCATCAGTTCTGACTTCATTAAGTCTAGGGGAGAAGAGAGAAAAACCTCTTTCTGTAAGTATCTTTTCTGCTATCTTAACATTCTCTAATTCTTTTTCGTTAAAGAATGGACTTGCTAAATAAATTTTCATTTTACTTTTCCTTGTCTTTCTTTGGTTTTACATTTGCTAATGGATTACTCTTTGATGCATCTTCAAGTTGCTTATTAGATAGGTGAGTGTATATTTCGGTTGTACCCAAATTTTCATGACCTAAAATATCTTTCAGTACTCTAATATCCACATTACCATGCTGATACATAAGTGTTGCAGCAGTATGTCTTAGCTTATGACAACTATAACCCTGACTATCCAGTCCAATCTTTTCAAGATATTTATACACCATAGCTTGTACGGTTTTAGGACTCATTCTTTTTAATTGAGAGGAGATAAACAATGCCCTTTTATCTTTTAAACCATCAGCAGGTCTAACCTTTAGATAATCATTAATAGCATTTATACAAGCATTATTAAGATAAACAATTCTTTCTTTGTTACCTTTACCAAGAACTCTAATAGTATTGTCGTTGCGAATATCAGTTACATTAAGTCCTACAAGTTCAGATAATCGCAAACCACAATTTAAGAAAATAGTTATAATTGCATAATCTCTTTCTTTATGTTTACCTTCAACTGCTTTAAGTAATTCAAGACTTTGTTCAAGAGTTAAATACTTTGGCAAAGCCTTTTTCTGTTTTGGCATTTCAAGTTCTTTTGTTGGGTCATAATCTAACAAATGCTTTTTAACTGTTAAATAATTAAAGAAAGTCCGTAGGGTAGAGGATTTTCGTGATCTACCTGCTGCTTTCATATTTCTATCACTTATCAGATAATTCATAAATTCGTAAATATCGGTTAAAGTGATTTCTTTTAGAAAATCAATATCAATGTCTTCAATTTTAATTTCATCAAAATCGCATTTAACATCACCACGAAGAACTTTAATAAATCTTAGGAACATTCTTAAATCTAAATAATATTCATTTATAGTTCGTGGAGATTTTTCTTTAATTGTTTGTAAATAGAAAAGAAATTCTTTTACAATATCCGGTGCTTCATCTTTAAAATTAACTGCCAAATTTTCACCTTCTTTAATTTTAAATTTTGAATATTTAAATGAGAGGGATAGGTATCTATTTATATACTAAATTATACAAAATGAATATTTTGTATAATTTAGGGGAGTCCTAAATAAGAATAGAGGCTATCACTATATAATTAAGGACTAATCCCATAAATACTACGATTTTGCAAAATACTGTATCTATAATGAACCTATCAATCTATTGGAATTATACTGCCAATATCAATCATAGTGTTTTCAGTTAAGCTGAGCAATTCCACATTGTAATTTTGTGCAAATGATTTTATGCTTTCATAATCCGGATGCAGTTTTATATTTCCTGTAAACACCAATGTGTTTCTATTGTATTTAAATGAACTGCCACCAATAAATCCATAATCTGTTCCCGGTAATTCTATGTAGCCTTGCCTTATTAGTAATACATCCATTTCATTTCTACATGACTTGTAAATAGATTTATCTGATGTGATTATAGCATTTTCATTTACAATACAAGTTGAGCATTTTGTGTAACCTTGATTTGCATTTATGATTTTCAGATTATCCTTAATAGCCATTTGTAAGACTTCATCTGCAATAGTTTTCGAATTACAAATTAGCTTATCGTTTAGTACAACACAATTTAGCATTACATTATTTGGATAATCTTTATCAATATTTTTGCTAATTTCAATTACATTTGGAAAATACTTTTTTAGATTTTCTTTAAGGCTTGTACATTCATTAAGTACAAATACTGTATCTTTATTATAATGTAAAAATTGTAAATCAGTATGATATTGTTCAAATATCAACAGTTTACTTAAATTCTCAGAAGATAGGACTTTTACTCCTAACTCCTCTACCCTATTTACCAATTCTTTATTATTAGTTGACATAACAACTATTTTTGCATTATCTTGTGGTAAATTAGGTTTAAAATTACTCATCAAGCATTGCCTCATAGGCTTCTCTAATGTTTTTTACTCCATAGATTGTAGCAGTATCAGAACTTACATTCTTTAAATTGTGATATGGAATAATGATTTTTGTAAAGCCTAATCTTGATGCCTCGTTAATTCTAGCTTGAGCATTTGCTACAGAACGAATTTCCCCACCAAGACCAATTTCACCGAATGCAAGTGCATTTTCAGGAATCGGAACATCCTTTAAGCTACTGATTAATGCCATAGCAACTGACAAATCAACAGCCGGTTCATCAAGTCGTAAACCACCAACTACATTAATATATGTATCACTATTAGAAAAATAGAAACCTGCTCTCTTTTCAAGAACTGCAATAATAAGTGCTAGTCTGTTATAGTCATAGCCTGTTGACATTCTTCTCGGTGTGCCATAACCGGAAGTAGTAACAAGTGCTTGAATTTCTGCTAAGATTGGTCTCGTACCTTCCATAGTACAAGCAACACAAGTACCTGAAACATTGTGTGGTCTGCCTGAAAGCAACATCATTGATGGATTTTCCACTTCTGAAAGTCCTTTATCTGTCATTTGAAATACACCGATTTCATTAGTAGAACCATATCTGTTTTTAACTGCTCTTAAAATTCTGTATGACATTTGTTTATCACCTTCAAAATAAAGAACTGCATCAACAATATGTTCCAAAACTTTAGGACCTGCAATAGAACCTTCCTTGTTCACATGGCCAACAACAATAGTAGGAATATCAAGGTCCTTTGCAGTGTGCATAAGTAGATTTGTACATTCTCTAACTTGAGTTACTGAACCAGGGGAAGAATTTAATGTTGTCAAATTCATAGTTTGGATTGAGTCAATCATAACTAGATCAGGCTTTTCAATCTTAATTTGTTCTGCAACAATCTCAACATCAGTTTCGGTCATAATGTAAATATTTCCATTATTTACACCTAGTCTTTGTGCTCTAAGTTTAAGTTGTCTTTTTGACTCTTCACCTGACACATAAAGTATCTTTAGTGATTGACCTAGCTTTTCACAAATTTGAAGTAATATTGTTGACTTACCGATACCGGGATCACCACCAAGTAGTACAAGGCTACCTTTAACAATACCGCCACCGAGAACTCTGTCTAGTTCTTCTGAACCTGTGTTATATCTTTCTTCATCATTAGTATCAATGGTGTTGATAGTTACAGGCTTTGAGTATGAGGACTTAGTAATACTTTTCTGAACTGTAGAGGCCTTTTTGTCAACTAATTCTTCATTCATAGTGTTCCATTCACCACATGATGGGCATTTGCCATACCATTTAGGTGATTCATAGCCACACTCTGAACATATATAAACACTTTTAATTTTTGCCATAGTTACATTCCTTTATAAATTTGAATTCATTAATCCTTGAAAAAGGCAATAAGAAAATTTCTTTTGATATTCTTTGTCACATAGTAAATATGTTTCATTTTCGTTTGATAAGAAACCACATTCCACGATTATTGCCGGTACTTTTGCATTATCTAATAAAAAAATACCGTTGGATTCTTTGCTAATTCTTTCGTTATCATTTTGCAAATTTGATACAACAGAAGTTGTAATATTGTCTGCAAGAACTTTAGAAAGTGGATTTTGTTTTGAATAAAAAACTTGAGTGCCTGAGCAAGACTTTGCCGGAAAAATATTTTGATGAATACTAATAGCTACATTCTTAAGACTACTGTTATAAATGTCAAGTCTTTTGTACATATCGGACTTTTTTCTTTTAACTATTGTATCAAGCGATTTATCTGCAATATCATTTTTGTCATTACGAGTTAAGACAGTATCATAACCATTTAGTTTAAGAATATCATTAAACTTTAAACCAAATGATAAATTAACATCACTTTCATAAACATTATTTACTCCAACTGCTCCGGGGTCTTCCCCACCATGACCACAATCAATTACTATTACTGAATTTTTCTTACATTCAGTTGTATTAGTCATAACCGAACTTTGGCTTACTGCTGTAAATATCATAACAATAAAACAAAGTATCAGTGTTGTGGACAGTACAAAAATATAACCTTTTCTTCTCACCATATCAGCTCCTATTACTGTATATGCAGAGAAAATAGAAATAGACTTTATACAAAATATATTATAGCACACATAACAACATTTTTGTTGTGATTTGAAAGATTTTTTTACTATTAATAGAAAAAAACATCAGTTCTAAAAACTGATGCTTTCTCTTTATGTATGAGACTTAGGAATAAGGATAAATCAAGATAACATATCTACAAACGAGACAACTTATTTACAAACAAGATAACTTAACTACAATCAAGATAATTTATCTACAATTTTGCCATCTTCTATATAGATAACATAGTTACACTTTTCTGCAACCTTTTCATTATGGGTAACAAGGATAAGTGTTTTGCCTGACTCGTTGATTTCTTGCAACAGTTCCATTAGTTCTTCACCTGTAGTGCTATCCAATGCACCGGTAGGTTCGTCAGCTAGGATAATATCAGCATTTGACACTAAGGCTCTTGCTATTGCAACTCTTTGTTGCTGACCACCTGACAACTGAGTAGGCTTTTTCTTAGCATATTTCTCTATGCCAAGTCGTTTCATATAATAATTTACTCTATCCTTCTTTTCTTTATAAGGATACTTCTGACAGTTAAGTGGTAGCATAATGTTGTCGAATACTGTGTATTCATCCATTAAAGCAAAGTACTGAAAAACAAAGCTGATAACCTGATTTCTTAGCTTACTTAACTGCTTATTCTTCATCTTGCTGACATCCTGACCTTTTAGGATATATTCACCGGAAGTCGGTGTATCCATACAACCAAGAATATTCAGTAGTGTGGATTTACCTGAACCGGAAGGTCCCATAATTGCACAGAAGTCACCTTTTTCAATAGTTAGGTCAACACCGGCAAGTGCTTTTGTTTCGGAGTCACCTTTACCGTAAATTTTAGTAATATTCTTTAACTCAAGTATTTTCATATTATTTTCCTCCTATTAAATCCTTTGGTTGTACTTTTCTCAACTTAAACACAAGAACAAGAAGTGATGGTATACACATAAGTAAAAATATACCTATACCTATCAGCACTATGCCATAAGATAAGTGGAAACTAGAAATATGGTAAGCAGAACTCATTATCTCTTTCCCACCGGAACAACTGATATACGCAATAAGTAGAGCTGAAAGGAAAGCTAAAATAGCAACTACAAGGAATTCTCCCCATAACAGTAACAGTACCTTTTTAAACGAATAACCACATGCCATACGAATTCCAATTTCGTTCTTTCTCATATACATATGAGATACAATAAGGATAGATGTACCTATTGTGACAAATACAAGGATAATTAATGAGAAAATCACCCAACTAATGTCCTGACTTACACTTTCAGAATATGTTTCATTTAATTCTGTTGAAATAGTTTTTGCTTCTACCACAATGTTGTATTTCTTAGCAATTTTATTTATCTTATAAATTGCATCATCACTATTTACATTGTCATTAAGTATTGAATAATAATGCATTATTGGGTTTTCAGAATCATTAACATAGGCAACCATCACTGCATTATCCATTACCATAATCATTCCATCAGAAACAGTTTGATAAAACCATTTACTGTTTGGTTCAAGAATTCCTACTACTTTATAATATTTATCATTAACATCATGATAGCTATCCCCAACCTTTAAGTTTTGGTTGTTAGCAAACTCACTGCCTAATATCATTAAAAATGGTTTAGATTTACTACCGGTTGCATTTTCTTTCTTAAAGTCTGCATCAGTAAAATACCTACCGGTTGCAACATTAATTTTCTTTAGATTTTCACAACCTTTAGCAAGTTCTACACTATCTAAATCTTCCTCTGTATCACCAATAACATGAGTATCAGGAGTTGAATCGCTATTTCGCCATCCCGTTAAGCCATTAACTAAATTAGCATTTAACAATTCTTCTTTAAACTTACTGAAGTATTTACTATCTTCATTTTGAATTAGCATATGTAATGTTCTCTTAGGATTAGAATCCAGTTCGCTATTAGCTGATATATTACTGTTTATAACGGCTTGCATAGATATAGTAGTAGAGAAAAAGTATAAAATAGAAAACAATACTTGAAGAAATATCAGAATATTGAACAGAGTTCTCTTGGAAATACTTTTTAAAATTTCTTTCATATATTACTCACCCCTCTTTCGCCTTTAATGCTTCAGCAGGTTCTACCTTAATTGCTTTAATTACAGGTATCAGTGTTGTGACAAGCGCAGTAACAAGTACCACAACAAGACCTATTACAAGATTAGGTAAATATAGTTGTAGAGTATAGTCAGCTATACTACCAACTACAACACTTAAAACAAACTGCATAATAATTGCTATTATAAAAGAAATAATTGCAAAACCAATCATTTCTGTAAAAATCATTTTTATAATTGAGCCATTTGTAAATCCAAATGCCTTTCGTACACTAATTTCATACTTTCTCTTTTCAATCCAGAAGATAGTGATATTAATTGCAAAAACAAGTGTAACTAAGTAACCAATAACAGCAATAGATAAAATCTTATCAGGATTTTCAGCTGCTTGACTAAGCACTTGATCACTATTACTTTGAATTTGTCCCAAATCTTCAAAAGAAAAGTCCTTAAGAATACTTTTACCTTGACTTTTCATAAATTCTTCTGACTTTGAATAATCACCTAAATTGCTATACATTATAAACGAAATTCCCAAATACTTATTATCGTTAAATTCTTCAAAATAATTTTTTGGAAGGGATGTACATGGCATTATAATTCTGCCATCCCATCTTGATTCTTGATTTGCAAAGCCGATTATACCGACAACTCTATATTCTTCTTCTTCAATTTTTAAATATTTTTCATTATTTTTCTTATAGGAATATTCATCTAATGATGAACCAATCAGAACCACTTTGTTTCCGTTCTTAACATCATCAGCAGTAAAATATTTTCCTGATACTAAAGGATAATGCCATACATCATCATTTTTAAAATATTCAGCACTGGCACTACAATAACCATTAACCTCAGAACCATCAACATGAAGTAACAAGTTATTTAAATATAGTCCAGTATCATTATCAATTCTGGAAAACAATTGGTTAAATATTTCATTATTACAATTATTTTTTAAATGTCCAAAAATAGAATACACTTCACCGTTAGGTGGGACATTGTTATCTATTGTCTTTTCTCCATAAAATAAACTTGATACAAAGCTAGTGCCTATTGATATTAAAAGTATAGATGTTACTAACCCGAAAACCAAAAGGCATGAAAGCAAGGGAGAATTCTTTATTCTTGACATAATTAATTTCATAAACTTAACATCTCCTTAAAACTTACAATGTAATTTCTGCTGATAATAGAACAGCGATAATTCTTTTTCGTTAACATTGAAATTTAAAACCACCTCTCATAATTTTTTCTACTGTACAGTACATAATCATTCTTAATTGCTTTGTTTTGATTACATCTACAGTATAATCTTTTGAACAGTGATATTTTAACTTTTGGTACAACAGGTATAAAAAACTGACGCAAATGCACAATTGACCTCTTTATTTGTTAGGGAAAAGATGGTATAATATAGCCAAAAGATAAATATGAGGTAAAGTATGAGAATAGCAATATGTGATGATGAGACATTATTTTTGTCCCAATTAAAAAGTAAAATTTATGAATATTCAAATAACCACAATTTAGAGCCGGTAGTAGATGAATATACCGTTGGCAGTAATTTGATTAATTCTAATATTAAATATGATATTGTTATCCTAGACTACCAAATGGATAAAATTGATGGTTTGGAAACTGCAAGACAGTTGCGTAATGGGATTAATGAATTTGCTTGTATTATCTTTCTTACTAATTACGGTGAAATATCTATTGACGCTTATTCTGTGGATACATATAGATTTGTATTAAAAAGCACTCTTTGGGATGGACTTTACAATGCACTTGATGACTATAGAAAGCGTATGAATACAGGCAAAAGTATTTCTGTAAAATCTGACGGAAGTTATATAACCATTGATACAGATGAAATAGTTTTTATTGAGTCACAAAACAGAGTTACATCTATTCACTTATCTAACAATAAGATTATTGAAACTAAAACACCTTTATCCTCTATCTTTGAGTCGTTACCTCATACCGACTTTTTTAGGGTACATAAGTCATTTATCGTAAGCTTTAGGTATATTACAAGAAGGGACTTTTCTTCCCTAAATGTTACCGGTTATGACTATGAGATACCTGTCAGCAGAAAATACACAGCCGATTTTAAAGAGGCTTACTACAATTATTTAAAGGAGTAATTTATGGAATTAGATTGTTTTGTGGAATTCACTTGCATTTCCACGATTATATGGTTTGTATTACATTATGTATTGGATGTCAAATTTACTAAGAGATTTATTATTGTACCGATAGCTACTTTCGCAATATGTTTTTATTTGCTTCTAGGAAGATTCGACTACAAATATATTTTTGGAGTTGCAATAGTGAACATTCTGTTGCCTATTCTTTGTACAAAAGATGTGAAAAAAACAGTAGTCTTTTACATAGCAATACTGACTTCTGTTTTGGCTTATTTTATATTTGGTTTTATTTATTTTATATTGGATGGCACTATATTTGCTTTAGAAGATGAGGCTTATTGTTTAACTATGATAGTCTCTATATTATTAGTTATAAAACTGAAAAATAAGACGGATATTTTAGGAATAATGAAATTATTATCAACAAAAATTAAGGTGATTTTATTAATTTATCTTTGGGTATTATTTTGTTTTTATACTTTTATTAATGACTATCTTTCATATCAACCTAGAGAATTATTACTAGCATATTCATTCTTTCTATACTTAATTATCTTTGGTTCAGGGCTTTTAATTTTTATGCTAATTAGAAATATCAAGAAAAAGTCATATTATGAAAACCTAAGCAACATTATGGATGTTAGATTAACTGAACAGGTTAAGCACTATGAACAAGTAGAAAAAACAGACAATGAACTAAGAAAGTTCCGTCATAACTATAAAAATATGAAAATAGGCTTAATGTCATTACTTAACAACAAAGATACTGACGGTGCTAAAAAATATGTAGCTGATTGTGATGAATTGCTTGATATTGACTACACACTTTATCAAACAGGTAATTCAATTATAAATGCTATCTTGTCTGATAAAGCTATGAAAGTTAAGGACAAGGGTATTACAATTAAATTTACCGGCCTTATCCCTCAAACTAAAATCAGCAATACTGACTTATGCATTATTTTCGGTAACATTCTTGACAATGCTATTGAGGCAGTAGAAAAAGTTGATGATAATATTGCCAAGGAAATAAATATTGATGTTTATAAGAAAAAGGATTATCTGTTTATTACAGTTACCAATCCTACTAAAACAGAGGTAGCTATTAAGGACAATAAAATTGTCACTTCTAAAGATGATAAGAGTAATCATGGTTTGGGACTTTCTTCTGTTGAAGAAACCTTGAAAAAATATGACGGTCACTTAGACTTAGATTGTGATAACAATAAGTTCACAACCTCATTTGACTTTTGTGTTGTGTGATGTGTAAGTTTCAATCAAAACAAATACTACATAATTAACAGGTGATAAATTTTATTATCACCTGTTTTACTTTTGTATATAAAGTTTTAATGAATAAAATATTAATCTGAAATCTAAGTCATATTACCATTTGAGAAAGTATATGTGCCTTTTTCAAAATGATAGTTCTGACCGTTTCTACTGCCTGAAAACTATTTATTTATAAAATTTTAATAAGATTTTTTGTACTTTGATTTCTATTTTTATATATAATATTTAAAATATTTTGTATATGCATGTAAATTTTACTTGTATTCTGTTCAAATATATGATATATTAAAGATGTAAAATTGTTCGTGAAATAAATAATAAAGGAGGATATTTCTATGAAAACTACAAAAAAAGATTGTTTCAGTGATACTTGCGATGTGTATGCTAGTGTCAACAGCAGTTGTATCAAGCTTTGCAGCAAAAAAAGGTAAAATCTCGCCTGTTTCATCTGACTATGCAAGAGACAATTCTTACACAAAAGCTGCCGAGAACATTGATGCAGAGTATGCTTACACCGTTGATGATCTAGGTATAACATACACAAAAGATGCCACAACTTTCAAAGTATGGTCACCTACAGCAACCGATGTAAAAGTTAATATTTATACAACTGGTTCTGATGATGAACAAGGTGCATCTAAAGTTGCAACATATACACTTGAAAAAATGCTGGTTAATGGTGAGTGGAATGGTGTGTGGACAATTACACTTGTGGGTGAATGGAAAAATTTATACTACACATACTCAATCACAACCACTGATACAACACACATGGGTTCTGATGTAACAAAAACTTATGAAACACAGGATGCTTATTCAAAAGCAGTTGGCGTAAACGGCAATCGTTCAATGATTGTTGACCTTAATGATACTAATCCTGATGGTTGGTCAAAGGATAGTCATATTCTTCTTGATAAATCAACACAGTCTTCAGTGTGGGAACTTCATATCAAAGACTTCTCTTATGACAAATCCTCAGGTATAAGTGATGCTAATAGAGGTAAGTACCTTGCTTTCACAGAAACAGGTACTACTCTTAACGGTAAAGGTAAGGTTTCAACATGTATTGATTACCTTAAAAATCTTGGGGTAACAACAGTTCAACTTAACCCATTCAATGACTTCCAATCTGTAAATGAAGCCGGAGATAATACTCAGTATAACTTGGGCTATGATCCACAAAATTACAATGTTCCCGAAGGATCATATTCTTCAAACCCATATGACGGTAGGGTAAGAATTAAAGAATGTAAAGAGATGATAAAAGCTCTTCATGACGCAGGAATATCTGTTGTAATGGATGTTGTTTACAATCACACTTATTCAACAGATTCTTGTTTTCAAAAAACAGTTCCTGACTATTATTACAGAAAGAAAACAACAGGTTCATTCTCTAATGGTTCAGGTTATGGTAACGAATGTGCAACAGAGCGTGATATGTACAGACAGTACATAATTGATTCCCTAAAGTATTGGGTAAACGAATACCATATTGACGGTTTCAACTTTAACCTTATGGGTTTAATGGATGTAGAAACAATGAATATGGCAAGAGAAGCTCTCGATAAAATTGATCCAAGAATCACTATGTGGGGCGAAGGCTGGGCAAAAGGTGACTCATATCACCCTACAAATACATGCACAGGTACAAAATTCTATCCTGCAACTCAAGCTAATTCAAATAGAATCAGTGACAGAATTGGTATCTTCAATGATGCCATCAGTAACGGTATAAAAGGTTATGCAAATGACATCAAGGACACAGGTTTTATTCAAGGTGCAAAGACATCTGCAAAGGATATAAGCTATGGTGTTCGAGCTAACAGTTCAGGTACAAACAAGTGGAAAGCTCAAGGTCCTTCACAATGTATAACTTATGATTCCAGTCACGATAATGCAACCCTTTATGACAAGATACTTGGTTCAACAGGTCTTGCAAGTTATGGTGTTAGAAATTCTGATGCTATAAGAATGAATAAACTTGCAGGTGCAATTATCTACACATCACAGGGTATATCATTTTCACTTGCAGGTGAAGAAATGGCCCGTTCAAAAGGTGGAGAAACAAACAGTTACAAATCAAATTCTGAGAGTAATATGATTAAATGGCAAAATATTGTTGATAATGCTGATTTAGTATCTTACTATAATGGTATGATGCAAATTAAGTCTGCATTCTCCCCTCTTACTGCTATGGATACCTCTTACGCAAATAATTTTGTTTTCACAAATAGGATTAGTGCAACTACAAATCAGATTTCATTTACAGTATCGAATGATGTTGAAGGTGAATGGAATAAGATGGCTGTTATTTATAACAATGCAAATGCTCCGGCTGATGTAACTCTTGCTGACACATCTGTAACAGATTGGGTTATTATTGCTAACGGAGAATCAGCAGGTCTTGATTCACTTGGTGAAGTAACAGGTTCAACTTTCACAGTTCCTGCTTATTCAGCTATTGTTGCTGTTGACAAAGAAAGTTATGAATCAACAGGTATTCATTCTTCAAACGGTAAAGTTAAGGTTAATTATGTTTATGAAGGAACAGGTGAAAAGCTTGAGGATTCTGTAGTTCTTCAAGGACCTGTTGGTTCAAGTTATGCAACAATTCCAAGTGTAGGAGTACCTGATACTTATGTAATAAGCCGGATAAAAGGCGATGCAGAAGGAAAGTTTGATTCATCTTTTAAAGAAGTTACATACTACTATACAGACTATACTCCTAAATCAATACGGAATGCAGACTTCAATGGTGATGGTAAAGTAAATGCAAAGGATTTAGCACTTCTACAAAAGTATTGTACAAAACTTAAAACTCCGACAGATGATGAGAAGACTCTTGACCTTAATTACGATTATAAGTTTGACATTAAGGATACAACTATGCTAGCAAAGTCACTTGTTAAGATACCTGTTTCATCAGGTGAGGTAACAGTAAATCATTATTATACTGACGATAATGGTGTTCAGAAGAAACTTGCTGACTCAGTAGTATATACAGGCAGAGCCGGTAGCACATATGATTCAAAATCATTAAAGATTGTTGGCTATAAAGTAGATACTAGCAGAATGCCAAGAGTTTCAAGTTATATTCCTTTTGGTAAAGCAGAAGTTAACTATTACTATTTACCTTCAAGCCTTGAAATTACACTTCATGCTAAGCACAATGGTTCATTTACATGGACACCTTATGTTTGGGCGTGGGGTTCAAATCTTAAAGGAGTAGATTCAGGCAACTACCAAGAAGTATGGCCGGGTGATCCTTTTACCAAGGGCGAAAACGGATGGTTTGATTACAACTTTACTTACAGGAGTGTGGGTACATACAATCTAATAATATCCGATAATGCAACTAACCAAACTATCGATTACAAAGGTTTTGTAGATAACGAAATGTGGATTGTAATTGATGACTCTGCCGTTATAGGTGGCGCTTACCTTACATTCTATACTGATAATCCTGAAACTAACCCTAACGCTCCAATCGCTGAGCAGGTTACTCTAGGTTAATTACAAATAACACAAGAAAACACCTTGCTATTTAGCAAGGTGTTTTTAGTTTGGCTATCTATATTCCAAAATATCTTGTAACGGCTTTCTGGGTCTTTGGTTTGGTGATTCATTAGAATAACCAACAGTTACTGCACCAATAAGTTGACCATCGGAATTAATAAATTTCATCAAATCATCATAAGCAAAAGATGGAGCAAGTCTTGCAGAATTAATTATTGTTTCAATTTGTTCTATACTAACCTTTTGGTTAGTATATTTTCTAATACTTCTTCTTTCTTCAATCATAATTACTTAACCTTAGCATTTTTAGGCTTTGACCATTCGGAATAAGCAGTTTTCTTATTCTGTACTACATACGAACGAATTCTTACAAAATACTTTTTATTTCTTTTAAGTTTTGTAATAGTTTTTTTAGTTATACTGTTCTTTGTTAATTTTATAGTTTTAACTGATTTAAAATTACTGTATAGGCTATACTGAATTTGGTAACCTGTAGCTTTAGCAACCTTCTTATAACTAACAGTTAATGACTTTTTACCACCTTTTACAGTTAAGCCACTAGGTGTCTGTAACTGTAGTTTAGCAGTTTTCTTATCTTTATAACTATATCCACAAGCAGAACATTTATGTAGTGTATAGCCACCTGAAACATAAGTAGGTTTTACAACTGTGTTCTTATAAATGTGGTCACAAGTAACTTTGAAATTAAACTTAATTGGTTCATAGTATTTATAGGTGCTTTGATTATAATATTCACCTGTACTATTCAATCCTCTAATTCTAATTTTTAATTGGTCACCTTTACTCAACATATATGATTTCTTGAAACTCTTATTGGCACATTCTGTTACATAATGGATATTTCTAATATCATTTTTCATAATTGTTGCATCTATCAAAACTTTATCACTTAAGTTACTGATATTAAAGAAATAATTACCGTCTTTTAAAGCATTGAAAATTATATTTCTTTCAATTACTAATGATGAAACAGGTATAGGAACAACTTCACTGTATGTTTTATTAAAATCAGCATTTACATATTTAGTTGTAGATACACCACAGAATTTACAAACCTCATCTGCAAAATTATGATTTAATGATGGTTCTTTTTTATTAGAACCTGCTTTGCCACAAATAGCACATTTAGTTTTAAATATACCGTAGTTCATACAATCAGGAATTTTTGTACATTCAGTTTCAATATAATGATGCTTGGTACACTTTTCCCCATCTTCGAGTGTTGTAGAAACAAAGTTAATGTCCTTTTCTTCAGCATATTTTTCAGCAGTAGAACCTTTAGATCCATAAACAGTTTTTACATCCATCTTTCTGAAAGCATCAGTAGAAATTTCTGTTCTTTTACCTTTAAACACAATAGCATCTAAATATTTACAGTTATATATACTATAACCGTCGATTTTAAATACATTTTCAGGAATTTCAATACTTCTGATACCTGCATCATTAATTGCACAAAGTCCAATATCTTTTACAGTTGATGGAATATCAATATAACTTAAACTTTCACAACCCTGGAAAGCACATGAACCAATAGAAGTAATACCCTCATTTAGTTTAACATATTTAAGTCTTTCGCAATAATGAAAAACATCACCAATCATTTTTTTCACTGTATTTGGAAAATAAACCTTTTCAACATAACTATCTTCGAAAGCTGAGTCGCAAACAGTTTCTACACCGTTAGGAATAGTATAAGTTCTTGACCCACGAGCAGGATAACGAACAAGTTTCTTTTTATCTTTAGTAAACAGCACACCATTAACTGCTGTATAATAAGGATTATCCTTAGCAACTGTAATAGTCTTTAAGTTAAGCATAGCTTCTAAGGCATCAGGTGATTCAATAGACTTAGGTAGATAAATAGCTTCAATCTGTGTACCTTGAAACGCATAATATTTTAATTCTTCTACACCTTCTGCAAGTTTAACAGATTTCAAGTTATAACAACCATCAAAGCAGTATGTTTGCAATGTTTTACATTCTGATGGAATATTTACTGATGTAATAAATCTACAATTTTTAAAGGCATCTTCATCTACACCAGCTACAGGTAAATTATTAATTTTGTTCTCAATAGTAAGACTTTGATACTTATTTATATAATTATCAACAACAAAATATCTTTCAAATCTACTCTCATAAATACAACCGTTCTTAGCTATTAAGTCTTTTTTCTTATCTATGACAAAATCAAATTTTCTTCCGGCATAATAATAAACATCTCTAAGTGCTACTTTAAGATAAACAGTTTCATTTTTTGCCAGATAATATGTAATATCAAATCCACCGTTTCTGGTTTCTTTATTAAGTGAACTAGACTTTATATATTCAGTAGGATTTAGATTATTAGGTTTAAACAAATATGCTTTCATACCCACAATTTCTGATGAGTTAGCATAAAATCTGTAAACACCGGCTTCTTCAGCAGTAATCTTATAAGTCCTCATAGGTTCTTCTTTAGTGAAAGTTAAATCACTCTCTTTGTACTGTGTTTCATTAACAGTTACTGCAATAGCATTCTTAGTGTCAACTTCATCAAAATTTTCATCAGCACTTACACTGGTTGGTAAAATGAACACACTTAGCAAAGTTATAATTGATAGTAAAATTGATAATGTCCTTTTCATAACACCCTCCAAATAGTTTATGAGGATAGTATATAATAAATATATTTCGTTGTCAAATTTATCTATATAAATAAGTCACCTACCAACATGATAGGTGACTTAAGTAAATTATTTAACTTTCACATTTAAGGATTTGCTCCATTTAGAATAAAGCTTTGTTGACTTACCGTTGACTTTAACATTCTTGTAAGTTCTAATACGAACATAATACTTCTTCTTAGATTTCAAATTAGAAATTAATTTAGTAGTTACTTTATTATTAGTTACATTTAATAATTTTGCACTCTTAAAGTTAGAGTTCAAACTATATTGCAACTGATAACCGTTAGTTTGAGAAACTTGCTTTTTCCACTTAACTTTTACTTTCCTTTTACTTGAAGATAAATTAGTTAAGGTTGTTGATTTAGGAATAATAGTAAAAGTTTTGTTAACTGTTCCACTATAATTACCTTTAAACTTTATTGTAACCTTGTAATTACCAACATTTTTAAGACCTTTACTGTATGCAACAGTATAATTAGAATTATTGATTTTCTTACCCTTAGAATCTTTAATTATAACTGACGGTTTGATAGTTTTACCGTTATAAGTAAAGGTATTACTTGAAAGTTTAATACTTGATATTTTAGGAATAATCGCTGTTGAAAGTGTCTTTTTGCATACTGAACAAGTAGTTACTATTTTGCCGTTCTTATTGATTGTAGCTTTTGTTACAGTTCTTACTTTTGTATGACCATTGATACAAGGATTATCATTATTAGGTGTCATATCAAGTAGGTTATAATACCATATGGTTTCGCCATTTAAACCTAGACTTGTTGTTTCATTATTAAATTTATAGGTAACACCATTAACAACAATATTTGTATTTTCATTAAAGCGATAACCTGAATTATAGCCTTCATCAGTTAATTTTACATAGACATTATAGCTGTACTTAGTGTTAGCTTCAAAAGAAGTTATTAACTTACCCCAACTACCTTCAAAATCACCATATCTACCGTTCCAATATTCAGAAGAAGTAATACCACCCTTATATGTGAACCAACCTTCATTATCAATATAATAAGGTGCATCACTAGGAACTTCACCTGTAAATACAGGTTTATCCCCAACATTAAAGCTTAACTTTGCATTATTGACTTCAATCTTATCAATATACTTTATCTTAACAGGTTTAATTGTTTTTAGAGCAAATGCAAATAAAGTTGTGTTGTCTTCACCAATAGTATAATTTTCCGGCTTTATAACATTACCGTCAAATACAAATGTGAAATTTGATGAACCTGCAAATGTACGACCGTTATTAGTTTTCAGGGCTATACTGTACATATATGTCTTGCCCTCTTCAAATTTAGTTATCTTTTTATCATCAGGCAAAGCATTATTTTTTTCTTCATCAGAATACCAATAGGCTACCGGTACAACTGAACCATCATCTTTACTTTCCATCTCTTCCCAATATTCATATTCAATATTGTAATCATAATAGTTATCATAGTTTTTAAAAGAAGTTGCTTTTGGTGTATCACCAACTTGATATGAAAGAGTTGTTCCACCAATTCCTACTTTACTAATTTGGGCAAGTCTAATATCTTTAAAATCACTTACGCCAAATATATTACTATCATAAATATCATAATATTCCGAGGAAATCTTTTCACCATTAATAGTCACGGAAATTTCATTTTCAGAAGGAAATGTGTACCCGTCTTTTGCTCTAAACTGTATTGAATAATAATACTGTATTTTGTCTTTAAAGTTGTAAATCTTTTCATCTTCCTTAAGGAATTGCATATAAGAAGGATTTGAGTACCAATAAGCCGCAGAACAAGATGTCGTTTCATCTATTTCTCTTATTTCACTCCAGCACTCCCACTCAATTTCATAGTGAGCATCACTGTTAGCTATCTTAGCAGTTGCAACCGGTGACATTCCTGCTTTGTAATCAAAGGTTACATTTGTAATGTCAATGTTCCTAACAGAATGATCATCATTATCTTCTGCATAAACGGACATAGGCACTAATGATGTAACCATTAGCAAAGATAAAAACATAGCTAACCATTTTGTCTTAAAAGTTTTTTTCATAATAAATTCCTGCCTTTCTTTAAAAATAATATTGATTATTTCAATTTTTTATCTTTAGAATATCAAAAATATTCATATGATAAACAAATTGAAAGTAACTTCTTAAATAAATAATCAATAAATATGTTATCTTTAATTAGATTATAACAAATATATTTATAAGTAATAGAATTATTTCCAAATAGGCATTGACAAAATGGAAACTAGGGTATTGAATATAAGTATTATAGTTGTATAATAAATATATAAAATTAAAGGAAGTAGCAATATGGAATTTAAGGACAAACTTATTGAATATTTAGAATTACTTGATTGTACTGCTAAAGATTTATCTGATACTTCAGGCCTTTCTACTGCAACGATTAGCAGATATAAATCAGGTGACAGAGTACCGGAATCTAATTCTGATAATTTCACAAATTTAGTTAAAGGCATAGTTGAAATCAGTAAGATTAAGGATATTAAATCTCTTACTATTGAGTCGGTAACAAGTGAATTTTTACCTTTGGTTAAAAATACTGTTATTGATACAAAAAACTTGCAATCTAATTTCAATATTTTACTTAACACTTTATCGGTAAATATATCTGAATTATCAAATTTTATGAATTTTGATCCATCATATATTTCGAGAATTAAGAATGGACAAAGACAACCAGCTAATCCACAAGAATTCATAAACAATGTAGTAGGTTTTATTGTTCGTAGATATAATAGTAACTCAGATAAAATTCAAGTTTCCAAACTAATTAATTGTGACAGTTCAAAGTTAAACAATCCTAATAATTATACTTTATTACTTGCAAAGTGGCTTTCTGATAACGATTCAGTAAAAGTAAAGAAAGATGATATATCAGGTTTTCTTGAGAAAATTGATGAATTTAATTTAGATGAATACATAAGAGCAATTAATTTTGACAAATTAAAAGTGCCTACTGTACCATTTCAGCTACCTACTTCAAAAAGTTACTATGGATTAAAAGAAATGATGGAAAGTGAACTTGAATTTCTAAAAGCTACTGTATTATCTAAATCTAAAGAGCCTGTAACTATGTACAGTGATATGCCAATGAATGAAATGGCCAAAGACCCTGAGTTCCCAAAAAAATGGATGTTTGGTATGGCATTGATGCTAAAGAAAGGACTTCACTTTAATCAAATTCATAATATAGACCGTTCATTTGAAGATATGATGCTTGGTTTAGAAAGTTGGATACCTATGTATATGACAGGACAAATATCTTCATACTACTTAAAAGGACAAACAGAAGGTGCTTTTTCTCATTTAATCAAGGTATCAGGTACTGTTGCTTTAGTTGGTGAGGCAATTACCGGTTACCATAATAAGGGTAAGTATTACCTTACAAAAAATAAAAATGAAGTTGCTCACTACAAGGAATATGCAAAATGCTTACTTTCCAAAGCTACCCCATTAATGAAAGTGTACAGCAAGTACTCACATAAAGAATATGAAAAGTTCTTATATTCAGACTCTAAAGTAAAAGGAAATCGTTACTGTATTTTGTCTTCATTATCGTTACATACAATTTCGGATAAATTGTTGTCAAGTATCTTGAACAATAATAATGTTGATAAAGAAATGCAGAATAAAATTATGGATTATGTTTCTTTACAAAAAGAAATGATAAATGCTATTTTGCAACATAGTTGCATTACAGAAGAAATTCCAATCCTATCAAAAGATGAATTTGAGAAGTTTCCTATTGCATTACCACTTTCAGGTATGTTCTTTGAAAAAGATATTTATTACACATGGGAAGATTATCAAGAACATTTACAACTGATTAAAGAATTTGAAAAGAATAATGCTAATTACAGGGCAATAGAAAATCATAAATTTCCTTTTAGAAATATTCAAATTTATATACATCAAGGTAAGTATGTATTGGTTTCAAAAAATAAAACTCCTTCAATCCATTTTCTTATTCGTCACCCAAAAATGAGAAATTCCTTTGAAAATATGATAATTCCTATTATTGAGGAATAACAAGGAAATCAATTTTAAAATTAAATAGGCATAGCAAAAGCCTGAGGAAATACTTAAATGTATCTTCTCAGGCTAAATTTTTACTATTTAAAATTTATTAAGTTCTCATAGCTCCATCTACTGATAAAATTTCACCGGTTACATATGAAGCCATATCACTTGCTAGGAACAAGAAAGCATTTGCAATATCTTCCGGTTCACCTACTCTACGAAGTGGAATTGCTGCCTTTAATGGTTCAATCATTTCTTTTGGTAATGAAGCCACCATATCAGTATTTGTAATACCCGGAGCAACTGCATTTACTCTAATATTAAAAGGTCCAAGTTCTCTGGCTAATGACCATGTTAAACCATTAACTGCTGATTTACTGGTTGGATAACCAATACCGGAACGCTGACCACAAAGGCTAACCATTGAACTTGTATTTAGGATACAACCATATCCTTGTTCTTTCATTATTTTTACAGTAGGCAAAATACCATTCATAATTGAATTAACATTTAACTGCATAATGTTTGCAAATTGCTCTGATGTGTATTTATCAAGTGGTGTACTATCTGACACACCGGCATTATTAACCAGAATATCAATTTTGCCATACTTCTCTTTGATACTGTTGATCTCTGTTTCAACAGCTTTTACATCCTTTAGATTTGGCCAAACACCGCTAACTTCCCAAGCTGAATTTTCTGCTTTTAGAGAAGTAACAGCTTTTTCTACTGTTTCCTGTCTTGAACCAAACAGTACAACTTTTGCACCATTTTCTAGGAACTTTTTAACAGTTGCGTAACCTATACCTCTTGTACCACCTGTAACAACTGCTACTTTGTCCTTTAACATAATTTATCACTCCTAAAATTAATTTCAAATATACCCTTATCACTAAAATGATATATCTATATGTTATTTCATACATATATTATAATTCTTATTAACACATTGTCAATAATTAATTTGATATTTATATATAGTATTTTTTATGGGTAGTTATAACTCAAGACTATCACTTTTCTAGATAATTGTAAGTAACAATCCGTCAATAATAGCCACTATAACAAACATTACACAACCTTTTATAAAGGATAGAAAATGTTTCTTTGGATTAGAATATAATTCCGGTTTATTTTCTGTACAGGTAAATCTTACTCTACTTGAATTTCTCCACCACAATATATCAATGACATTCCCCTCTCTGTTCTAGATTATAATTAAAATAATCTAAGGTATATACGCATTTTATGACACTTCATATCTATAATAATTACTGAGGTGGTTATTTTGAAGTATGATAATTTGCAAAGTTTGATACAAAACAGTAATAGTACAAGAAAATACTTTTTATCTTTACCGGTTAATGTTCAATTGGAACTTCATAAACATAATGATTATATACATTCAGCCCATCAACTTCATAACCTTGTATATTCTATGGAAAATAATCTTTATAATATAAATGACATTAAATGAAGTTTTCTCAAGGTTTCCTAGTAGTTATATATATTAAATTAGCCAAAGTAATATTTGATAAAAAAGAATTTTGTTAGTTAGCTATTGCTAACCTTTACTTTTAAGTAAAGCAGATACTAATGTTAGTATCTGCTGACTACTATTATACATTATACTGATTATCAAACAAATGTTAAATAAGGAAAAAGTACAATAATTTGCATTTTTCACAAATTCAAAAATCATTTTTTAATATCAACAATATTATGAAACATTAGCTTATTTAACAATTGATAAGTTATATTAGGATAATAATCAAATAAATATTACCTAAACATATATTTCCCCTTGAAACTATCTATTTATAGCTATATAATAGTGCTTCTTCAACAGCATTTATAATCTCTATTTCTCTTTTCATGAATATTGCTTCAATATTTGCTTTAGTACGCTGTATTCCTCGTTTTGCTTCCTATATTCAGTAGCATAAAAAATTCAACAACATTGAAACTTTCTATTCCTTTTTCAAATTCTCTAATTGTTGCATCGCCAATATCTATTATACAAAATGTCCCATGTGCAACTGTCAGCATACGTTTTACAGTTGCATTTGAAAATGGTTCGCACGATTTCCAAAGTAACACCCAGCTTCTATCTTTTTTCGGTACAAATATATAATACCCAATCAGACGTCTTATTGAATATAAAAATCTTACGACCATTTCATTGATAAAAACAGGTATTGCCTGAGTAGTTTGAAATCTTACATCGTATCCCTTTTCAAATAACTTCAAAGCAAGTTCATTTACGAATTTATCAAATTCAGTCACCGGAATATTTAGTTTTGCTATAATTGCAATTACATCATTACTCCAAGCCCATATTGGAGATGGCATTCCCATTCCTCTGCCTTTACTACTTGACGAACCAGATACATCTGAAATCAAATGACCAATCCAATTTGCAATACCGCAAAATAGTTTACTTGGTATGTTTTTTCCTTGAAGTTCAAATTTCCCATCTGAATTATTTAACGAAATCAATTCTCCATTTGATACGAAATCTGAAGTATTTGTAAACTGATTAAGGATGGAAAAAAGCAAACCTAAAAGTGTTGGATTATGTCCCAACGATTTAAAATGATGGTTTGATGGAGTCAAATCAATCAACTCACGAAATATTCCTCCACCAACACTTTGGTCATATGGTATTTTAAATTTCCTTTCCAAAAATTTTATTGCTGAAGATAAGGAATTTTTGTCCCCCGTATATCCGCATATTTTTGCAAAGCCTATTGTCCTATTTGCAAACCATTTATCTGTTATATCACCTAATGGAGACTCTACTGGTTTACCCACAAGAAAATGTCAATTATTCCACATAGTGAATCTGAACTTGCAGACAATACATAATCCAACTTATCACATTCCGGAGTCAACAGCCTTATGGTTTCAAGTGTTTCAGTTAGTTTACCTTCCAAATCTTTCAGTTCTTCATTGGCATCAATGATTGCATTTGATATTGTGTTTGGGAATATACATCTATCATTTTCTATATTTAATTCAAATAAAACAGCTTTATTATTTTCCAAGTAAATTCCCTGTACCTTTCCAAATAAAATATATTTTTCGCATTCTATGCTCTTATTTTAGCAAGCCATTCTTCTGTAAGTAATTGATAAAGCAATCAATCATCTTTTTATATCGGTCAATAATATCTTTCTCGGTAAAATCAGCCGATGTAGCCGTTAGGTCAAGAAGTTCAACAACACCTGTTCCCTCTTTCACCTGACCTTTACTGTTTGTAAATCCCTCATAATACTTCTTCTTATCAGCAAAACGATAATCAGAAGCACGAATGTTGATTCTTTTCTCAAGTAATGCTTTATTGCCCAATGACTCTACATTTCGAGAATCTGTTAATGAATTTTCTTTCTCGTTTCTATTCCGAGCATAAATATGTTCAATCTCAAAAGTAGTTTCCAGTGAAAGTAGTGGCTGTTTATCATTCTGATATGTCCACCAAGCTATCATTGCTTTTGTAATTGGACGTGCATTATTGAAGCTGAAATTATCAAACATACTTCTTATAGTATCCGCATCGAACTTGTATTTTGAAAATTCAACAGGCTTATCATTTACGATATTTACCATCTCAGCATACACTGGAGTTCTAAGTGCATTTACGCCCGGATTTGTAATAGCATACGTCCATATAAATCCAGTTATCTTTTGCAAGAATGTATAGAACTTCTCATCATCAAGCAAACCTTCATCATCTTTATTTTGCATAAAATATACGGATACAAAATATGTCCACATTCCGTTTGGAGCATAGTTCAACACAAAAAATTGCTTCAAAACTCTATTTGAAAATCTTTCGGTATCTTGATTGGAAACATCTTCCCAAAATTCAACCAATACAATCAATTTCGTTAATGTATTAGTGTCTTTCAAAAGGGCATAAGAATTTTTCTCATAAAATTTTCTTAAAGCTTCTGTTGTAGATGATACAATCCCCATTTTTGCACGGACAAAATACATATATCGTGTAAACAATTCGTCCATCGGTGTACCAGAAATCGGATGGAATATTCTCTCACAAAGTTCTTCGAGCTGTTTCCATTGAGCAATAAATTCTTCTTTTTTACCCAATTTAGAAAAATGCTTATAAAACTGTGCCTTAAAAATATCCGCATCAGACAGCGGCTTTCCTCTATCATTAAGCGTTGAAAAAATACGCAACGCTGTATCCTGCGACTCAGCTTCAATCGGAAGGAGAATACAGTTATTCATAATACGGGTAGGTAAATAAGCAAAGTAAGTAGGATATTTGGACAAAAATTCATCAATATTATTCTGAAAGAATCTGAAGTTGCAAGCATATTTGCTTTTCATTTCTTTATTGACAATTCCTGTTCTTAATATTTCAAGAAATTCTTCTTTATCATTATCAGTAGCAACCTCAGAATCTATCTTGAGCTGTGACATATCAGGCTCGCCAAATTCATCAGTTTTCCATAAACACTTTTCAATATTCTGCTTTGTTGATATAGAAGCCTTGTCCTGCATATGACCGAACTTAGAATAGAACGCTCTTAAAAGCAACATAAGAGTCGTCAATCTCTGCTGTCCATCAATAACCTCTAATTTATCCTCATTTCTGAAAGTTACAATCGGACCGAGGAAATACTCGCTATTACTATCAAATTCTGTCTTTCCTTCATCAGGAATAGCAAATGAAAATATATCGTCCCAAAGCGTTCTGCATTCAGCTTCGCCCCAAGCATAAGGTCTTTGATAATCTGGTATTAAAAAGTCCGATTTTTTACTCTGAAATAAATCTTTTATTGTTTTTTGGTCAACATTTAATTTTGACATAACCCCATTCCTTCCTCTTCTAAGTTCTATCTTCTGAAAATTTCTCCCACTACAATCAGTTTTTAATTCGCATATTTCTTAAAATTCTCTGCCTGCTCAAGAACTTCCTTGTAAACATCATCAATGGTTACTGGCGGATAGCCGAACTCATCAAGCAGCAATATCAAATCCACTTGCAAGTTTGCCTTAATATCATCACGGGCAGACCAATCGATATAGCGTGACTTATCATCAACAATCAGCTTTATCCTTTTGGAAAGTTCAATCATTTTACCGTCTGGATATTCAAACTCATACTTCTTGGAAACTGCTTTCAAAATATCATAGAAAGCCTTTTCCTCATAATCTATACCCATATTCTTGAAGGAGTTCTTTTCTATTTTCAGTTCAGACAACAGCTGTGCAAGCTGCTCCGCAACATCATCAAGGACTTCGTTGGCATACGCTTCATCACGACGACGGTTATTATACTCATCAACAACTTTCTTGAGTCTGTCTGCAAATTCCACACCCATAATCTTATTAACTTTCTTAAACTCGTCAATCGCCTGAGAAAGAAGTCTTTGAAGTATCTTGATTTTCGTATTCGGCAACTGAATAGCATTTATCTTATCCATATATTCATCACTGAAAATATCAACCAATATATGCTTTCCAGTTTCAAACAATTCCTCAATGCCATCAGACTGAATTGCACCCTCAAGCATTTTGCGGACACGAGCGTTCATCTGCTCAATATCCGGTGCGTCGCCTTTTGTCAACTTGAAAAGTATAGAACGGACTGCACAATAAAAATGGATATAATCCTTATCTTCATCAGAGAATTTCTCACTTGAACTACAAAGGTTAAATGCCTGTTTCATTCTCTTGACTGCTGCCATAAATCTTCTTTCCAGTTCTTCAGACAACTGCACATACTCGACCGCACGGTTCAGGCAGGCAAGCTGTTCAGTAGGCGAACCGTTATAGAAATCACTGCTATTAAAGTTGTGGAACATCTGACCAAGAACTTCTAACTGGTCTTTTACAATCGTGATAGACTGCTCCACACCTTCAAATTCTTCGCTCTCAAAATTCGTATATTTCTTGAGGGCAGTGTTCATGTTTTTTTTGATACCTATGTAGTCAACAATCAAGCCTTTATCCTTGCCCTCGCATACACGATTTACACGGGAAATCGTCTGAATAAGGGTATGCTGCTGAATAGGCTTGTCAATGTAAATCGTATCAAGCTCCGGCACATCAAAACCAGTCAGCCACATATCTACAACAATGGCAATCTTAAAGTTTGACTTCGGATTTTTGAACTGACGGTCAAATTCTTTCCTATCCTCTTTTGTGCCAAGCATATCAAAGAGGTCTTTTTCGTCATCTTTATTACGAGTCATAACCAACTTGATTTTTTCCATTGGCTTCAACTCTTTTTTATCTTTTTCACTCAGAACAACCCCGTCATCACAAATCTTCTTTTCTGTCCATTCCGGTCTGAGTTCCTTTACTATTTTATAGAAATCGTATGCTATATTTCGGTTGGAACATACAAACATTGCTTTGCCTGCTACAGTTGCACCTTCTACCACACGGGTTTCATAATGTTTGATAAAGTCCTCCGCAACAGCACGAAGTCTGTCAGGGTCGCCAATAATAACTTCCATTTTGGCAACTGCCTTCTGGCTTTCTTCTACTTGATGTTCATTTGCTCCCTCATGCTCACACTGTGCATAATATTCTTCAATCTGTCTTACCTTGTCCTGATTAAGCATAACCTTAGCTGCACGACCATCGTAAACAAGATTAACTGTAATACCGTCCTTAACAGCTTCCGTCATTGTATATGCGTCTACAACACCGCCAAAGACTTCGATTGTTCCATCAACCGGAGTTCCAGTAAATCCAACATAAGTTGCATTTGGTAAAGAGTCGTGCAGATACTTGGCAAAGCCATAGGTTTTCTGAACACCTGACTCTGTAATCTTAACCTTTTGGTCGAGATTGATTTGGCTTCTATGTGCTTCATCAGAAATACAAATAACATTTGTTCTGTCTGTAAGAAGCTGCAAATCCTCTGTAAATTTCTGAATAGTAGTCAGATAAACACCGCCACTCTCTCGTCCCTGAAGTTCCTCACGAAGTTTCTCACGGGACTCAATGCTTACAACAGTTTCATCTCCGATATATTTTTTTGAACCGACAAACTGCTTTGAAAGCTGGTCGTCAAGGTCTGTTCTGTCTGTGATAATGAGAATAGTCGGGGAAGAAAAGTATTTGCTTTTCATCAGCATACGAGTAAGGAAAAGCATCGTATAACTCTTTCCGCAGCCTGTCGCTCCGAAGTATGTACCACCTTTACCATCTCCTTCAGGGCGAAGATGAGCCTTGATATTCTCATACAATTTATTTGCTGCAAAGAACTGCGGATAACGGCACACTATCTTCAAATCCTTATCTGAGTTATCCGGAAAATAAATAAAATCTTTGATAACTTCAAGCAAACGGTCTTTTCGGAAAAGTCCTTTTATCATTGTTACAAGAGAATTGATACCGTCCAGTTCTTTATCGTCTGAGTTTATCTTCCTCCACGCATAGAAGAAATCATACGGGCTGAAGAAAGAACCGTATTTATTATTTGCTCCGTCACTGATAACAACAAACGCATTGTATTTAAAAATCTCCGGAATATCTCTACGGTAACGGATTGTAAGCTGCTTATATGCGTCCATTATGGTCGTATTCTCTTGTACCGCACTCTTAAATTCAAGAACAACAACAGGAATACCATTTACAAACACAATGCCATCAGGAATACGCAACTGATTATTTACGCCTTCAATTTCAAACTGATTAACCGCCTTGAAAATATTGTTTTCGGGAGTGTCGAAATCAATAAGTTCAATATAAAGGTCTTTCTGCGTTCTGTCCTCACGGTTAAGAATAAATCCATCGCAGAGCAACTTAAATACAGCTTTGTTTGCTTCATAAATCGTACCAGAAATATTACGCAGCATTAGAATGACACTATCCACCTCACTGGGTGTAATACCGTCTTTCGCATACCGATTATAGAGGTATTGCTTCAGGTCGTCCGTAAGCAGAACCTCTGTCCTTTCTCTGTGTATCTGATCGCCACTGACATAGGTATACTCCTCATCTTTGAACAACTCCATTATTGACATTTCCAATGCGTGTTCATTAAAATTTGCCATTGCGTTTACTCCTAATCAAAATCCTCGATTTTTAGTGTTTTTTTACAATTGTTGTGTATATTTTCTTTGTTAAATCCAAATTTCAACACTAATTTTACTATAAAATCAACCCATTCTGATGTATAAAGATAATCATTATGAGGTTCATCATATATACAATATTTAGTTATTGTATCAAATTTAGCCTCTGATTTCGCATGTGGTCTAACTGAAAAAGCCTTCCATAAATCCGTGTGATTACTTTGACTTATTTCTACACCTGTTTTTTCCCTTACAGCATTTCTAACATCTATAGGCCTCAACATATTTGCATTTGATACATTATGCTTTACGATTTTATCTTTGATGATAGCTGTGACTTTATTATAATTCTCTTTATCTTCTTCACTTATTGTATTCCAATTTACAAATTCCACAGCCAAATCAGAACGCTTTGTATTACTAATTTTAGGTATTTGTAGTAATTTAATACTATACTCTTGACTATCATATACTTCTTGTGGTAAGTCAGTTTTGTATTTATCAATATATTTTTTTATATCTTGCATATCCTTTGAAAGAAGTTCCCTTTGTGCTGTCAACTGCTCATTTGCTCTTATTTGAGAAAATTGCAATGCATAGGCTAAGCTCATATTAAGTGAATAATCATTTCCAAACAATTCAACAAGCAAATTTTCATAGTTATATAATAATGATTGGCATTCTCCAAAAAGTAAAATATCTAATGTTGAAGAATCCCAATATCTATGTTCAATTTTGTTTCTAATTCCAATAAAAAAATTAAGGTTAGCAACAACTCCATCGGAAAGCTTGTCTCTACCAGCATTCTTTTGATATTGTTTTATACATTCTTTTAGTTCCCAAGCTTTTTTCTCACCATCAATTTTTTTATATCTTCCATTCTTTTCTTTGTAAAAATATCGTTCTCCTATTGTTGTTTGAAAATATGCGTGAAAGAGCTTAGTCCAGGCTATAACCATCAATATAATATAGTTTTCTATTCTGAACTTAGTACGAGGACGATTATATGTTTCAACTGCCGTTATAGCACTATTAATCGAATTATCAAGAATAGTTTTTGCTTTACCTTGTCTCAATGTAATCATATTTTTCTCCTATTTTGTATTATAAATTAATAGTTTAATTTGCCTTATGTAGATTCCTTGTTGCTCCACCAACATAAATACTTTTAGCTATTTCTTGTAAATCAAAGTCTTCGTCACATACAGTATTGTCACAAGGAATGTGTATGGTCATTGTTTCATTATCATTTTCTAATCTGTCAAATTCTTTAGAGTTAGCAATAAAGTAGTCCTGAATCGGAAGATAATATACAGTTTCATTTATTACATCCACTAAAAATAAAACAAATGCATTAGATGAACCTAAACCATAGTTAATGGTTCGTTTTTCCATAGAATATGAGAATGCATTCTTTGTTACCATCTTAATAGCTTTTTGTGTACCCTTAATCTGTCCTTCAATTTTCTTATTATGATATTCATCATTCTCAATTAATTCAAGTACACAATCGATTCCGTGATCTGTTCCTGTATATTCGTGGAACTCCCAATTTATACTTGAAATCTTATAGTGAACTAATTTTCTAGCTTCTTCACCAATTTGTCTGGCTGTACAGTCTTTGGGTAAACGGGGCATTCTTCTCATCCTTTCTTTGATAAATGATAATTTAGCGGCTTGATGAAAGACGAGTTGATAGTTGGTTTTGTAACTCAGATAACCTTTCCACTTCTGCAAAATTGGTTCTCATAGCCTTGATAAGTGGCTCAACTAAATTCATATAGTGTTTTTGAGCATCTTTGTCAGGTAAAAGAATAGGCAAATTTTTAATAGTTGTAAGACTCAGGTTAGCTTGAACCGCTTGTTGTGTGTTCTTTTTGTAAAACTCAACTTGCCATTCGCCAATAAAATAACTATAAAGCATTTCAGGAGAAATTTTGCTTGTTCTAATAATGGCAACTGCTTGATTTGTGTTAGCCGGAACGATAGAACTATCTACCAAAGCAAACTTTCCAAGTGTTCCTGCAATGGTAAATACAATATCATTCTCCAAAATTCGAGACCTTTTAAGTAGATTATCAGTTTCCTCATCAATATGAGCAAACATAGCCTTGTTGAAACTATGGTCATCGTTAATGCTTTCGCCTTTAATGAAGTTTATACCTGAGTCCGTGAAATCTTTTCCTAATGTTGTTGGTGTTGTTCCTTTGGTGACACATTTGCAAAGATCACCAAGAAGTTTATAACGCCAATTTTGAGGTATTTGACCGTATTCTGATTGCACAAATTCAGCGTTAGCGACTGCATCAAAGTCTAAAAACCACGACTTAAAAATGGTTTTAATAGTTGCCGCTAAATTATCATTTATCTTTTGCTTCAATGCAATTCTGTCTGTAACAATCTTATATGCATTCACAATCTTTAGCTGTTTTTCGATAGGCGGTACTGGCAATTTCATTTTTGCAAATTCTTCCCAAGGCATACTACCTCTAACTCCACCAACCGCAATAAAAGCTGCTTCTCTGTCAAATTCAGGTCGTTTAAACCACATTTCCAAGTATTCCGGTAAAACGACCGATGTATCTTTAACTCTGAAAATTGGATATGCCGGAGACATTATCGCAACATCATAATCCTCTAATCGTGCAATCGGTATCTTTGAATCCCTACTAACCTGCATTAAGCTGACTGCAAAATCGTTTTTTCTAATAACTTTATATTTTGAAAGGTCAGTACCGTTAGTATTTGCAACAGACTTTATAAAGCACTTGTCAATGCTTACACCTATAAGTTTGGAAATCTTATTTTCTGTATTTCTCTCATCAACCTTTTCAACTAATTCATCTATCGTTCTATACATTAAAATACCGCCTTATCCTATATATTTTCGATGAGCAATTTTTACATTGCTTTGTTTTACCATTGCATATTGCAATGTCGTATCTACTCTTCTATGTCCCAAGAGCTGCTGAAGCTGCTCTATTGGCATTCCTTTGTCTATTGCCATTGTCGCAAGTGTTCGCCTGAATTTATGAGGGTGTACCTTATTTAGTCCCAACCGCTTGCCAAGCTGTCGCAGTCTTACTTCAATTCCTCCGATATTCATTCGATTATATGGAGATTGTAATGATGCAAAAAGTGCCGGATTATCGTCATTTCGGCTGTTTAAATAATTTTGCAAATGTATTTTTGTTCTTGCATCAAAATATACTATTCGCTCCTTATCCCCTTTACCAAAAACAACACACTCTCTTTCGTTAAAATCTATATCCTCACGATTTAGTAACACCATTTCTCCGACACGCATACCCGTTGAAGCCAGCATATCAATCATTGCCAAATCTCGGAGTTCTGTACAGTTATCTCTCATAAGTTCCAATGCTTCATCAGAGTAAGTCTCTTTAATATTCGAACCGGTTTTGATTTTGTGTATTCGCCTGACCGGACTTTTCAAAATATAATCCTCGTCCTCAAGCCAAGAGAAAAAGCTGGAAAGTATTCGTCTTATATTATCTATCGTAACTTTACTGGATTTTTTCTTAGCTTGATACTCAGTCAAATAGCAACGAATATCATCAGTTACAATGTATTTAATACCTTTTCCAATACCATCAAGCATTGACTGTATCGTTGCTTTATAGTATTTCAAGGTTTTTTCAGAACAGCCTTCAATACGCTTTGCTGATAAGAAAGACTCTACTAAATTCTGCTCTGAAAATTCCTTATCCTTTTCTGTCTTTGTTACCTCATAATCAAAAAGTGTATGTTGTAACACCTCTTGCAATCTTTCTGTCTGTGCGTTATTCAAGTAAGGTAACATTCCTTGAATAACATCGGTGATTAAATTCTGTTTCATAGTCAATTCTCCTTTTGTTTTTAAGAGAACGACTACCAGTGGCAGTCCTCTGTTTTAACTCCCGCCACTGATGGGAGTTCTATTGTAAATGATAATTTAGAAGCAACTGCTCAAGCGATTCTTCAAGATAAAATCTATTCTAACGGAATTGAAACCACCGTAGATAACCTAATTAACTTATTTGATAGTATGCGTAGACCTCTTTCAGGCTTAGAACGCAGCGAAATGAAACATACCTATCCATATTACGGCGCAGCATCACTTATGGATTATGTAGACAATTACATTTTTGATGGTGTTTACGGTTTACTTGGCGAAGATGGAACGGTTATGGATGATAATGGTTATCCAACTATGCAATATGTCTGGGGCAAGTTTTGGGTAAATAATCACGCTCACATCTTTCAAGGAAAAAACGGATACTCGACAGAAATGGTTTATCTAATTTTGAAGAACACCATTGTTCGTAATGCCGTTACTGGAGCTGTTCAATTAAAAATCAATCAAGAGAACCTTAGAAAACTTTCTGTTGTAGTTCCTTGTGATGATAACCTAACTGAATTAAACATTTTGATTGATAAGGTGTTCTTGTCCATTCGTGAAAATAGAACAGAAATTCAGTATTTGATAAATCTCAAAGATATATTGCTTGCAGAACTGTCCGATTAAGCCGCTAAATTATCATTTATCTTTTTCTTCAAAGTAATTCTCTCCGTAATCGCCTTATAACTGTTCACTATTTCAAGCTGTTTTTCAATAGGTGGGATAGGCAATTCCAGTCTGCAAATATCATCCCAAGTAATCCCACCACGAACACTTCCGTCAGTATGTAACCAACAAATACGGTCAAATTCCGGTCTGCGAAACCACATCATCAGATAATCTTCATTCAAAATGCTGTTATCTACTACCTCAAACATAAAATACGCTGGAGAAACAATAGCAGGTTCTTCTTCATCATACAATGCAACCGGAAGTCGTTCATCACGACCAACATGCATTGGATTACACGCAAACTTTCCTTTTGTTATCAGTTTATATTTACTCAAATCCGTACCAATGACATTTGCAACCGACGGCATAAAGAACTTGTCTATGTTAATTCCCAAAACTCTGTCTGTTATGCTTTCTCTGTTCCGAGTATCAATCAGTCGGATATGGTTTCCTAAAATATCATAATTCGATTTCATATCCCAACTCCTTAAATACAGCAAGCAAATCTGATTTTGATTTTTTCTCTTGAACAAGAAGTTCTTTGAGTTCTCCCTGCAACGACTTCATTTTTGTATCAAAGTCGATGTTTTCATCACGGTTGATAAACTCAATATATCTGCTCGGTACAAGAGTAAATCCCTTTTCCTTTACTTCATCAAAGGAAGCAGAATAGCAAAACTCCGGCACATTCTCATAAGTTTCCTCATAGCCTTCCTGCTGCCAGTTATGATATACACTTGTAACTTTAGCTCTATCTTTCTCTGTCAATTCAATGTACTTCTTCTCATAAGGACTGCCCATCTGTCGTAAATCCATAAAGAGTATTTCATCTTCTCGGTCACGATAGCGTTTGAGCTTTCCGTTCTGCTCTACAACACGAGCTTTTTTATTCTTATTGAGTATCCAAAGGGTAACGCTGATATCAGTAGTATAGAAAAGATTTCTTGGAAGAATAATAATCGCTTCTACTAAATGATTTTCAATAAGTTGCTGTCTAATTTTCAGCTCTGTACCGTCATCGGATAATGCTCCATTTGCAAGCAGGAAACCAGCTACACCGTTTTGTGAAAGTTTGGAAACAATATTCAGTATCCAGCCGTAGTTTGCATTGCTTGTCGGCGGAACCTCATATCCATTCCAACGAGGGTCATCTACTAATTCATCAGCATATCTCCACTGCTTTTGATTGAAAGGAGGGTTTGCCATAATGAAATCTGCCTTAAGATCTTTGTGCTGGTCATTGGTAAATGTATTAGCAGCCATTTCTCCAAGGTTAGCAGAGATACCACGGATAGCTAAATTCATTTTTGCTAATTTGAATGTGGTATTTGTGTATTCTTGACCGTAAATAGACACTTTCTTTTTATTACCGCTATGAGCTTCTACGAACTTGATAGACTGTACAAACATACCACCCGAACCGCAACAAGGGTCATACAGTATTCCATCATAGGGCTCAAGCATTTCAGCAATCAAGTTTACAATACACTTTGGCGTGTAGAACTCTCCTTTACCCTTTCCCTCTGCAAGGGCGAATTTACTAAGGAAATACTCATATACGCGACCGATAATGTCATTCTCTTTATCATCAGTATTAATACGATTGATTTCATCAAGCAAAGAAGCCAACTTTGCTGTGTCAATATGTAAACGGGAGTAATAGTTATCTGGCAATGCCCCTTTCAATGCTGGATTATTTTTCTCAATAGTATAAAGTGCCGTATCTATTTTTAAAGCAATATCATCTTGCTTTGCATTTTCAATAATATACTTCCAACGACTTTCTTCAGGAAGATAAAATACATTTTCCTGAGTATAAAACGGCTTCATATCCACATACTTTTCGCCGTGTGTTTCAATAATCTTATTACGACATTCCTCAAACTTGTCACTGGCAAATTTGAGAAAAAATAAACTCAGAACAACATGCTTATACTCAGCAGGCTCAACAGAACCTCTCAATTTATCAGCACTTTTCCAAAGTGCTTCTTCCATTGATATCTCTTTCTTTGGTTTAGCAGTTCTTGCCATCTATTATTACCTCCGTGTTTTAGTTTTCATCAAAATGACTTAATAAAATACCTGCATACCTTCATATTTATTTCGAGAAATTCATTAAAGACATAATACAATGTAATAAAGTAAATAAGTTCAGGGGAATTCTCGTTATAAGCAGTTGTTATATTTTCTATAACCATTGAAGTAACATCTTGAAGTTTTTCTTTATCATTCCATATCTCATAAAATAGTTCAATAAATGATTTAGACTCAGAATTAGACTCAGAATTAGCTATACGACTAACCATATTGTAACTATTGTTTCCACGCTCACAACCAATATCGACCGTTGTAAATCCATTAATAGGCATATATGTAAATGTGTTTTCTTTGCCAACAACATTGACAAATCCACTCATATACTCACCTGTAGTATTTGATTTAAATTTAGCTTTCCTCTTTATCCAATCAGCACATTCCTTTGCAATGGATTTTTGGGTCATTTCATTACGAAGTTTTATCTCAAATTCTGTACCGTAAAGACTATTTTCACGATTTAGCCTTGGAATATAAAATTCTCTCTTTTGCTTTTTAGCTTTATCTTTAATAAAAGTTGGTGAAGTAAAAATAAATCTAAATTCATCTATATTTTCTAATTGTTTTTTCAATTCTTTATAGGCATACATAGAAAAACATGATGCAGCAATCGACAATTTGCTGCCTTTAGTTATCGTCAATATTAAATCATCACGAACAATTTCATTTACATTGTCAAACATCTTCATATCCATACTATGCTCCTTAAATACTAAAATCAAACAATTAGCGCACATATTTTGTACATTTCAACATAATACATTATAAAATAAAAGATTAATTTTGTCAATAATATACTCAATATGTAAATAATTTCACATAAATTTTAATGATAAGTCCCAATAATGGGACAGTAAAGTCTCCCCTTTCAAATAATCTTATAAAACATATCTACAATTGCAAATACTAAAAAATGAGCCTATTTTACAAACATTCTTTGTTTCATAATTTTATATCACATAACAACATTGTATTTTATTAAATTATGCTTTATAATAATGCAAAAATGTATATTTCTTAAAAAATTAATAAAGTGAGGATATAAAATGAAATGTCTTAATTGTGGTACAACAACAGACCATTATCTTTGTAGTTGTTGTCAAAATCCTGATATTCTAGATAAAATTTTCAATGAAATAAGATTTTATAATCAAGAAAAATGTTCCAATCCGAATATAATGGAATTTGCTAATGGACTCACAGAAAAGTATGCTGAACGAAATATAATACCTGAATTACTTGAAATGTTTGATTCAGGAATAACTGATTTTTATTATTGTTTGTACTACAAAATGTGTAGGGATGTTCAATTTGAAGAGAAAGCAATTCACTTCATACAATCTCAAGATATAAATGATATTCGTACTCAAAATATACTGTACAATTTAATTGATAGTTATATTCCAAATGATTTTATAAAACCGCAAAAATGGTGTAATATTATTGTTGAGAATAAAAATCTATGTTGTGAACTGTACATGATTGCTGCTAAGTATTTCTCAATGATAGGTGAATATGATTTATCTGATACTATTGCTGATAGAGGGCTTATTCTTTGCAAAGGCGATAATTATAAATCCTTTATGATGTATGAACCTAATGAATTAATTTTTAAATTATCAAAGCAAAAAAGCGATACAAATAGATATCGCACTAAAAAGCCATACTGGCCTATTACAGAAGAACGAAGAAGAGCAGTTGCAGTGTTCTACGATAAAAAAGGTATAAAATATCCAAGAATCACACTAAAACCAAAGAAAGTTAATGAGAATGATTTTTCTCCAATTAATGAATGTTTTGAAGATAACTTTGACAACTACTGTGCTTTTTGGTGTTCTGAATCGTTCAGTATTTCATCAGCAAAAAGTATTTATCAAATTGCAGCAGTAAAGGTTTGTAATAAGTTAATTGTTGATGAGTTTCAACAGTTAGTCCGTCCTTGGGATGGTAAAGCAACTATAAAAAATGCTGCAAAAGAATCTGGTATTGAACTTTCTGCAATTGAAAATGCAGAAGATGTTGACTTAGTTATGCAAAAATTTTTTGAATTTGTTGGTAGCGATATATTGGTTTCTACCGGTGCATTAGGGAATCAAGCAAAACTTATTTCTCGAGCAGCAAGATATTCCGGTATGAATGAAATAAAGAACGAATTTTATGATATTCTTGATTTAGCAGCTGAAACTTCTGAAGAGTTTGATTTTGATAACAATACCCGTGAATATTTGTTGACATACTTCTCCATTCGTGAAGGTAAAACAGCTTTAGAAAAAGCAGAGGTCAATAAACAACTATATGATGCACTAAAAGAATATGGTGAGTAATATGGAAAAGAAAATAAATTTAACATCTAAACAACAAGAAGCTATTTCTGAAATAGATCATAACTTACAAATTATTGCTTGCGCTGGTTCCGGTAAAACAGAAGTAATAACACGTCGAATTGCTAATATTTTACATAGCAAACAGGACATCAAACCGGAAAACATAGTTGCTTTTACATTTACAAATAAAGCAGCAGAATCTTTGGAAAACCGAATTGTGAGAGCATTGGGATCTGAATTATCAGCTAATATTAAAACTATGTATATTGGTACAATACATAGTTTTTGCTATAATTTATTAACAAAGTACACAAAACAATTTGACAACTTTAAAATTCTTGATTCTGTGAAAAGTCATTTATTTGTGAAGAGGAACTTTAAAGAATGTGGAATGAGCGATCTTAATCTTGAGCCATACTCTTTTAATATTAATTTATTTTTGCAATGTATTGAAAAAATGATAGATGACTATGAGAATTCAGATAATTGGTCACAGGAACAGCGTGATGTACTTAATAAATACACAAATTTCTTATACAGTAACAACTACATAGATTTTAGCTTAATTATTTTTGAAACAGTGAAACAGATTGAGTCTAATCCCGAAGTTGGTAAATATTTGTCAACGCTTAAATACTTAGTGGTTGATGAATATCAAGATGTGAACGATTTACAAGAAAAGCTTATTTCTCACATAGCAAATTATGGAACTAATATATGTGTTGTTGGGGATGATGATCAAACTATATATCAATTTCGTGGAAGCAACGCAAACAATATGATTTCATTCTCTGAACGATATGCTGATGTTCATCAAGTTCATCTCGATAAAAACTTTCGTTGTGCTAAAGGAATAGTTGATGTAGCAAACAATGTAATTAAAAATAATAAGCGTCTAATAAGCAAGAAAATGATTTCCACAGTTAATGAATCTAACGGAAATATTAAAGCAGAAAGATGTTTTGATGAAATAGATGAATTCAATAGAATTGCTAAAAAAATTATTAAATTACACAACTCAGGTATTCACTATAAAGAAATCGCTATTCTTGTTCGAAAAGGAAAATTTATTAATTCGATAGCTAATATACTTGATGATGCAAATATTCCATATGAAACAGATAGCACTGAACATTTCTTTTCTGGAAATTACTTTAATAGATTCGTCATAACATTACAAATCCTAACTGATATTGATAAAGCAAAACTATATGAATGTTGGAAAGATGTTGCTGAAAGAACAAATTTTAATATAGGATTTAAATTTTTACGAAGTTGTGCAAGAGGAGGTAATCTTCCATTAAGCAAAATTATTCGAGACTTTTGTGATAAAATAGCATTTCTAGATGAAACAGCCAACGATATTGAAACAAGACATATTGATCTTGATGGTATTTCAAAAATACTTGATGATTATGATGAAATATACGGAGACGGGCAACTATCTGCCCGAATTAATGGTGTACTTAAGTTTCTTGGTACAGACGCTATAAATGAATACAAATACTACAATTTCAAGCCTAAAGATCCAAATGCAGATAATGTTCAAATCATGACTATCCATAAAGCAAAGGGTTTGGAATTCAATACGGTATTTATCCCAAGACTTAATGAAAGGGAATTTCCTACTTTAGGTTTTCTTGGAAAAAGATATTATCATGTACTCGGTGGTGTATTCAAGAAAAACAAAACAAAATATCAAAGTAGTTTGGAAGATGAACGAAAATTATTTTATGTTGCAGTTACCAGAGCTAAACAAAACCTATATATGACTTACTCATTAGCATCTAAGGCAATTTCTTACTTTTTAGATGAGGCTTCTTCTTCTGCTTATTTAGACATAAATAATAATGATCTAACATATAATCCGAAAGATGTTAAGTATGATTTTACAAAAAGCGATGGCGTTTGTTGTAAACCTAATTCTAAAAATTCAAATTTAGAACAAGGATTAGATAAGGAGCAATTAGAGTACAAAGAGGTTGTCAAATATGCTCAGAATCAATTGATCGATTACTACAATACCGGAGCTCAATTCTACCATACCACACACACAATGCTTAGTGATATTAGGGAATGGAGTCCTGAAAAAATTATGAATGAAGCCTCAAACTTGGAACTTATATAATAAAACTCAAAAAATCCCTCACAATGTATAACATTAGGAGGGATTTTACTATTATAATTTTCACAGAAGCGTTTGCCTCTTTAGTATATTTAACATTTAATGCAAAATAATTAAATATAGGATTCAATCGCACTATCAGTATTAGCAATTAAAGCCTTAATTTCATCGCTTAAAGCAGAGTCAATTTTATCAATAAACTCTTTTTCCTTTTTATCAAAAACGTTTTATCTTGCCACCAACAGTTAGACCTTCCGGCAATTTGGTGATTTCTGTATAACTTAAAACAAGGTCACCACCAACTGATAAACTTTCCGGTAATTCAGTGATTTTTGAACTACTTAAATCAAGTTCACCATTAACAGTTAGACCTTCCAGTAATTCGGCGATTTTTGTACTACATAAATTAAGGTTGCCATCAACAGTTAAATCTTCCGGTAATTCGGTAATATTTGAATCCCATAAATTAAGGCTACCACCAACAGTTAAGCCTTCCGGTAATTCGGTGATTTTTGTACCACTTAAATCAAGGCTGCCACCAACAGTTAAGCCTTCCGGTAATTTGGTGATTTTTGAACTAATTAAATCAAGGTCACCTTTAACAGTTAAATTTTGGGGTAATTTAGTAATTGAAGCATTTCTTAATTTTAGGTCACCATCAATAGTTAAGCCTTCTGTTAATTCTGTAACTCCTAACTCACTTAAATTGAGTTTATCTTCAACAAAGTCCCTTTCAGCTAAATCTTTAAGCCTATCTTCCTTTGGCTTAATTTTAATCACACGTGAAGTGTGAAATTTAAAATCTAATTTATGACTAACTTTACTATCACCAATAACGTACCATTCATTACTCTCTTCATTTTGAACATTCCATTCTTCTTCACTTAGCACATTGGTATCATTGTAATCGGCACATAAAGAAACATAATCTTCGTAATTGACGAGAATCAAGCTAAAGTAGTAATCGTCAGCCCAAAGAATCTTAATTTTTCTATCAGAATACAATATTTTAAAATCTCTATCAGCACATGTATCATAAGTAGTCACTTCACTTTCTAATGTGAGTGATGGAAATTCACTCACGGTATCTTTGATATAATCAACAAATTCATTTAATGATACACAAAAGAAAGCATCATCACTCATATAAAGCTCAGCAGAATCTTCAATTTGATCGTATTCAAGGTCATTTTCATCCAGCATTCTAGCGAATGAATCACTAACATCACACAAATAGTCAAAAAGTTCTTCTGAATTTTCAATATTACTAATTTTGATTTTTCCTAATAATCCACCTTCCATAATTACCTCCAAAGATATTAATACTTTAAGTATTCAATAATGATTGACAGTGTTATTTTAGACGCTTATCCAGTTCCTGATAAAGATATTCTAATTCAGAATCTGTTAGATCACCTCTATCAACAGATATTTCAGTTTTTCCACTTCTTATTTCAGACAAACATTCCTCAATCTTTTCTTCAACTACCGTATTACGATAGCCCACATAGTCCATAAAATCATCTTTGTTTATCATAATTATTTCTCCTAACATTTTAAACTAAAGTTTGACATATAAGGTAATTATACTACATTATTATTTGTAGTTCTAGTATAAAATTTTACAAATTATTGATAATATATTTATCTATATTAACAATTATTTAAGTGAACTTTATTTGGAGTAACTGATGTTATTTTCAACTTGCTTAAATAATTCTTTTATAAACAACTAATATTGAGCCTATTATTTAATTTAAATCATGTTATTATTTCATCAGCATCATAATAGTAGTGCTTATCTTTCACAAACATAGAAAAACATTTAGTTACAATGATTAAAAATCAAATAGATTTTTCCATAAAATTTATCTTTATTCTTGTTTGACAGACTAATTAGTCTATCTGGATTATAAAATAGTTATTCATTCACCATATTTAAAACTATTTTTGAACTATTGCAAAAAAATTTGTATCTTATAATTTACTAAAAGGCTTATAATAATAAAGGTTATTTTATTTGCCAATGGCTATTAAATTTACTATAAATCATTAGAATTTCCTATTAAACATATAATCAATTTCTGAATCATCATTATCAGATGAATTATTATAATATTTATACTCTTCATTATAATCTTCATCCTCAATATAAGAATCAACCAAATTATATGCGCCATATACATTAATATCAAGATTTTCTACATAATTAGAATCTATAATAACATCAGCAGGTAAATTTTTTACCATATCATATATCTTATCTTTAACAAGTTCAATTACCTCATCTTCAATGTATGATTCAGCATCGTCATTATCAACTATTTTCTCATATAAAGTATATGAAGTTGCTAAATCAATAGCATATTCAACATCAGGACTATAATCATCAACATCAACATCATCGCAAAAACTCTCAATAGCAAATTTAAAAGAGTCAATAGATGACTTAATAAATTCTTCTCGATAAGGCTTATTAAAACAACTATCTAAAAAATTTATTATATCACATAAATCTTCAATATCAAAATGTCTATAAAATGTTTTAAGATTATTTGGTAAAGATAAATAAGATACAATATTGTAAAATTCAAGTGTTTTTTCATCATTAAAAAGAAGTTCAATTATATCTTTCACAGATATATCTACATGTACACGATAAATCACATTAAATGGGTTTAATAAAAATTCATTAATTATATCCGAATATTCAGTATCTAATATACCATATTTTGATATAAAATATGTTATTATTGCATTCTTTTGTCCCTTATTTATAAAATCAATATTATTTATAGTATGCTCCTTAATAACAGTTTGTCCCCATTCTTCATATTCCGAGTTTGTCATTAATCGTTTTATCTGTTGAATATGTGTGGCATTTTTTATTAACATTTCTCTTTCAAGAAGATTTTCTTTTAAAAATCCATCCAAATAATCGTTAACTGAAGGATTCGCCATAGAAATTTTTTTAGTTTTATCTATATCAATTAAAATAACAAAACCCTCTAATAGTCGTGTAAGAGAAGATTCAAATTGATTAACAGTAATATCAATATTTGTTTCAGTTGATAATCTCTTATCAAAGTTTTTTCTAATCAAATCTAGATCAGTATATAAATCAGAAAAAGAATAGATAGTAGAAAGCAATATTCTGTCAGTTTTTTGCAGTCTTCTCTCATATTCATCTTTCCAAATTTCTTTTGGATTATTTAAATGATTTAGAATAAAATTATAATAGGAATTTGATTTAATATTTTCATAGTGTCGTGGATTACATATAAATTCAATAATACGAGGATTGTAATTTTTGTGTTTAATTATTTTTAAATATCTTTTGTCTTTTTTTATATCATCAAAGTATTCCTTTTGTACATTGTTAAATACTAAATGATTATAAAGAATCTTAGCTTTTTCTATATCTGATATATTATTCATATCTATGATATACACTTTACATTCATCATTATCAAAACTTTTAACAAGTTCCAAACTACGCTCTCTAGCTTCTTGATAAATAGTAACCCTAGAATTTAATATAAGACGTTTGTTAGTTGATAAATTAATATATTTTATTAAAGAAAGCAACTCTTCATTTTGGCTATCTTTCATCTGGAAATAAGCCTGGCCAAAACAATCATCAATAAGAATAATTTCTTTTTCTTTTGGGTTTTGTGATATAGATTTTTTCAATGACTGTAAATCAGTAGTATTAGTTGTGTATCTTACTTTATATTTAATTGCTGCATAGTACAAAACTAACATTTTAGAAGTAATTGTCTTACCAACACCAGGATTTCCAACAATAAATAAAGTCTTGTTATTTTCAAGATAGTGTAGTGCTTTATAAAATGCTTGAGTTTGTACAAAAAATTTCTTATCATTTTCTATAGATGACAGTAACACTTCACAGTCAATAAAAATTTCACTATTTATTATATTTTGTAAAATTCCAGTTGACTCAATCCATAATTTATAGTGTTTTTTTTAAACATTTATATTTTTTTCATTTGTAAGAAAGCCATCAATATCATCCAATGTAATAACATTGGATGGTGAATCCATGAAATCAGAAAACAAATTATAAATTTCTTCTATTCTCTTAGGTGTTAAGGATTTCGAGCAACATACATAGTAATGTTTTGGATTTAATAGTTTAACTTTTTTTAACTCATTTTTTAAGGATGATATAAGTTGTGCAACAGTAGAATTATAGTAGTGTTTTACTTGTACAATCACATTTTTTGTATGTACATTATCACATAAATCTATACCACCATCACAACCAACTGCAAAGTGATGTATTTCTATTCCCAATTTTTCCTGCATAATATCTTGACATAGATATTCAAATTCAACATCATTTAAGTTTCCGTAATTTAGCACTAAAGTGTCTCCTAATTATTCAAATTCAAAGTAGTGTTTTAATAGTTGAAATTATCTTCTCCTTTTCGCCACTACCATTAGTTTTAAATCTTAACAATTTAATATGACAAGTATTCATTATGTTATTTTTCAACTTATCTCTTTCAGCTTGGGCAGTACCTTCTTTATGGTATTCATAGCCGTCCACCTCAATTGCTAACAGAGGTTTCTTGGTAATTTTATTGTATATCAAAAAGTCTAAATGAGTAGAAGTATTCATTGCGTATTTATATTCTTCAGCACTAAGTAAGTCAAATTTTCGAATGTTTTTTCAGATACTCATCTCTCTCATCTTTGTACTGACTGTATAAGTAATCGAAAACAGAACAAACATTACTATCTGAAACTTCAAAATTATTATAATTGATATAATCAATCAATTCAGTAATAATACGCTCTTTTTTCTGCGGATTACCTGTTACAACAATCATCAATCTTTTCTTCGCTCTAGATATTGCAACATTTAATAAATTCGGGTCATCCACAAAATCTGAAATTTCATCATCAACAGTTGAAATTATGATATTATCTTTTTCTCTGCCTTGAAATTTATGTACAGTATCAATTTCAAATTGACCTATCTCATTATTTAACGCATTCACTTGATTACGATAAGGAGATATAATACCTGTTTCATCAGCATCAAGAGAATATTCGGTAATAATATTTTGTTTTATTACGTCTATTTGTCGTTGACTATAGTGATCACGAACATGATTTCCCTTAGCTGTTTTCTTAACAAGTAAAACATCCTTCTCATCATTATCCTTTGTCATTATAATTAATTCACCGTTATAAAACTTTTGGTTGCAAAATTCTATAATTTTAGGATGGCACCTATAATGTTCTCTTAATGTTGTTTGAGGTACATTTGGTAACACATCCAATATAGATTGAAGAAAACTATTAGTAAACTTATAGCCATTATCTATATTATACTTGCTAAAAACACTCTCAACTTGAGGTTTTAATTTAGGTGGTACAATGTTAGCTAATTGTTTAGTATCACCCACAATTACAACATTTTTCGCACAAGAGATAGCTAATGAGCCTGTTGCAATATCAACTTGAGAGGCTTCATCAATAATTAGATAATCATAAACAGTGTTAGAATTAAGACTACTCCTTGACGAAAAGGTTGTGCTTAAAACAATCGGATAATCCATTAAAAACTCCTCAGATTTTAACCACAAATCCTTATCAGTAAATCTTTTTCTACTACGATTTTCATATTTTTGTGCTAAGTAATCTTTAAAAACAATCATTGAATTATCAGTAAATTCTTTGATATTATTATCACTAATACTTTTTAGAAATTCTTCAATATCTTTTATATTATTAAGAATTTCTAAGTACTTAGCTTTATAAAACATAGACTGAATAATTATAATAAAGTCTGAAATATCTTGTTTATATGACTTAAAATCAGTAATTCCATATTTTATGAGAGCTTTTATTTTAAACCAAAAGCCAATTTGTTTCTGTTTATCAGAGATAATTTGAACATCTTGCCATAAAGACATCAATTGTGTAGAAGATAACTTCTTTCTAAACTTAATATTATCAATATTCACATTTAATTCTTTAGCGTGTCTATTGAAATATTCCTGTTCTATTTGTAATTGAGAAATTTCCTGTCGTAATTCAGCCAACTTTTCTTGCTTATCGAAAATATCTTTTATATTTGCAGACTGTGAAACAATATTTTCTCTTAGTTCTGAAGAATTATCGTTTTTCCATGTTGAAAAATCAGGATATTCTAATTTCTGATTCTCTATAAATTTCTCTTTGTTAGTACTGTTACCTAACTTAGCAGCAATAAAACCCAAACTATACTTTTCTGAAGCCAATTTGTCATAAACATTATCAGTTGCAGAATTGTTATTTGATACAACTTGTACAGTTTTACCTTGCATCAAAATATTAGCAATAATATTAAGTATTGTCTGTGTTTTTCCTGTTCCCGGAGGACCTTGAATAACACTAATTTGATTTTCCATTGCTCTTTTAACTGCTTTATATTGACTATTATTACATCCAAATGGAAATATAGGTTTAAACTCATTATTTACCGGACTATCTTTATATTTAGTAGGATTTAAATATTTAGCTAATGCAGTATCATCGCCAACATATTCTATTTTTTCATATCTGCTATATAACAGATCTTCATCTGAACCCATTTTACAAAACTTTGAAATCTGTTTTAGATAATTGAAAATATTTACAGATGATTCATCATTGAAGCATGACTCAGTAATTTTCAAATCACTCTCACAATAATCTCCATTAAAGCCCCTTTTTTTAAAGCAAAAATGATAGTACGAAGTATTTGAATCACTAAATTTGTATATTTTATCGATATTATAAAAATCTCGACCGTCTTTTTCTATTTTATATAAGTTGGGATTTAGTTCTACCGGATTATCCAACATTTTAACATTATGCTCACCATATGAATATACTTTTCCATTATTAAATTCTACATCCCACTTGTTTGTAACATTATTATATTTACATGATTGTACATCAGATGTTTTAATTTCTCCTTTAATAATAATCATTTCATTTTTAGCATTCATTTTCTCACCATTAGCAATTTCTTCTATTATCTATACTTAATATAAATTTTAAAGTATTATTTACCTGTTCAGTCTTTTTTAACTATCATACTTATAATAGCACACTTATTTCACGTTTTCAATTATTAGTTTAGTTTTAAGTAGTAATTTATCACACATTACATAAAAAATTATAGAATAAAATGATTTCTTGACTACACTTTTATCTTGACTACACTTTTATAATACTTTATACTTTAAATATATTTAAATTTTCTGTATGGCACATAGTATTCTGAATGAATAACTAATAAATTATTTATAATTACATAATAGGAGTGCAGTATGAGTAGAGGTATAGGTGCATTTGTTAAATTAGTTTTGGAAGATAGTGAAACTGTCATATACGAATTTGGTAGTTATAATTTGAATGATGCAAGGTACTACAATGAAGAACATATATGTGATGGGATAATTACCATTGCTAGGAACTGCTTTGCTGAACCAGAAATTCATGAAAAAATGAAAAAGATGCCTAGTGGGAGAAAAAAACTAATCATAAAACGAATTCCGGTTCATGTAGATTACAATAAAATGATTAGTGATGGAAGAATTGTTATTGAGAATTGCAGTAATTGTTGGGAATGCTATTCAAACAGAAATACCGATATAATGGCAACACCCATTCTATTCTATCTATTTTTACAGTATCAAATAGATGGTAAATTGCCAGAATATCTTAATTATAATGTGTAACATTGAACTAGATTGTAAAATTATCTTCTCACAATCATATTAATATTTTTATATACTAAAACAGTAACCCTTATCATTATTAATAAGGGTTACTGTCATCTTAAATTAGTTTTAATGATAATTATTGTATATTCTATTTAAAAAGTAATATTAGTTATATGGATAGAATTAAATATTGTAAAAAACAAACTCATTAATCTATATTATACTTGTTTCGGATACGGTCAGACATATAGCAAATTTTCCATTTATTATCTGTATCTATAAGTGCTTTTTCGACTTTGTCACTATCTTTTAGTCTTTCTAAATAATATGGAACACTGGCACTACCTTCATAAATATCAAGTAAAGCAAGTTCTAGATTATCCCTTAACCTAGGGCTTAAATAGGGTAAAATATAAGTCTAGTAAAAACCAATTTTTATATTATTGTGCCAATTTGTATTATATCCATAGGTACACCTTATTTAGTTGATATTCTATTCATCAATAATTTTTAATAAGCATTCTTTTGCATCTTGAAGGACTTTTTGAGAATATTGATCACCCTCTGCAATACGCTTTTTGATACCTTGAATACATTTTAAGGATATAGCCAATTTATCACCATATTCCCCCAATTCATCAGGATAGTACTTCATCATTCTAAGCATAGCATCAGGTGCTGCATAATAATTATCACGGTCATTAAGTGCCATTTCAAATGCTCTTCTGTATAGTTTATGAGAATACTCAATTCTCTTTGGCAAGTCACCATTTCTATACATATTACCTAGTTTATATACAGCAGGAATGTCTCCAAAGATAGCGGCCTCTTCCCAATAAGATTTTGCTTTTTCTTTATCAACCGGAATACTTCTTCCATAATAATAACAGTATCCTAAATTGCTAAGTGCAGTTACATTACCCAAACTTGCTGATTTTTCGTAAAGGCTAATTGCCTTTTCATAATCCTTTTTATTGTATGCATCTGCACCTTCATTAAGATAAATCACATCTTCGGGTAAATCTATTTCTTCTTCATCAAAATCAAATTCATCCTCAAAGTCATAGTCATTGTTATAATCATCATTCATAACAATATATTCCTTATAATAATAATTTTATATAATTTAACTATAGCATAAATATGTAATTATTACAAGATGTAAAATTATAACACAGTACTCATATTCTGAATGATATAACATCATCAATAGTAATCTCTCGTTTATGCTTAGCTATTCCGTTATACTGTCTATGACATTCCAAAGGTCAAGCAAAAGTCCAAAGGGCATTAGCCACACCTCATCTTGTGTAAGATTTAGGTGTGCTAAGCCATAATAAAGCAGTCATTTGCATTGCACTTCTTTCAGTTACACATTTTCCTGAACTACTTTGGCCATAGAAAAATCTGTAACTGCTTCCCGATGTGGAGTTTCTTGGCTTGTCCCTTGAACGGAATAACCCACTTAAAAGTTTCATAAAATCTCTCCTTTAAATAATTTTGAGTAAAAGAAAAGTACCTGTTAATTAACAGATACTTTAGCTTCAATTTATATTCTTTCCCTTAATTTATAGGCTATTTAAAGGGAATAGTTAATATGTTAAGGAAATTACTTTAATCTATAATAGCAAGTGCTTTTACCTGCACCTTCTTTTTTTAATTCCTTTGAGTCAACTAATTTTCTGAGTGCTCTTTCAATGGAGCTTATGCTTAATGAAGGGCAAAGTTCATGAATATCTTGCTTTTTAAATCGTCCTATTTTATTCATAGTTGCTTGTCTTACCATTTCAATGGCTGGTAGCTTTACTTCTACAAGTGCAAATCTATCTTCAAAATCCTTGTATGCAGAAAGAATAGTACCTAGTAGATATTTGATAAAAGGAATATCATCTTCCTTTCCTTCATGCCATCCATACTGTGACTGCCTTAATGCATCATAATACAAGTCCTTATTTTTTGCAATTTTTGATTCCAAGGAAATATATTTGCCAACATAAAACCCACTTCTATATAGCAATAGAGTTGTAAGTAAACGACTCATTCTACCGTTACCGTCATTAAAAGGATGAATACAAATAAAATCGTGTATAAAAATAGGAATAGCAATCAATGGCTCTACTTCAAAATTTCCTATTACTCTATTATATTCTTCACAGATTTTATCAAGTGCTTCAGGCGTTTCAAAAGAGGATAGAGGAGTGAAAAGTGTTTCAACATGACCATCAGGATATGATGCACTAATATAGTTTTGTACACTTTTTGTTTTACCTGCCATAGGGTTATTCATATGGCTGTATAAAATCTTGTGAAGCTGTAGTATATAATTCTGTGAAATAGGAATTGTGTCAAAGCTATCATGTATAACATTTAGTACATCTCTATAACCTGCAATTTCTTGCTCATCACGATTTTTAGGAGTAGTCTTATCTTCTACTAATTGTCTTATACGGGTACTGGTTGTTACAATACCCTCAATAGCATTTGATGCTTCTGTACTTTGTATCTTTGCAATTTCAACTAGCTTTTCTAATTCTTCAGGTCGTTGCTTTAAATATAGTTCTTGCTTTCCAACCTCTTTATATATTGAGGAAACTAATCCTAGAATTTCTGAGTCCCACTTTTGGTATTTAATTTCAGAATAATTAAAGGTCCTCATAACCTCACCTCCATAGTTTTCCCTTAAATAATAGTATATTTTAAGTGAATAGTCAATGTGTTAAGAGAATATTCCCTTAATATTATAATATGTTTAAGGTTAAATATACTAAAGTATCATATAAACAACAACCCATCTATCAAAGGCACTCTCTCTAATATTAAACCTCTCACTAGTCTTGTAAATCAGTTTCTTTTGCGACTCAAGAATTTTAACTCTTTTTGAAAGTGCCGGACAGAACCTAACCATATCAACTGCAACATCAAATACAATCTTTGCTTGGTTTCTATCAGCAGCGCAACCATACACCTCAGCTCTTTCTTCACCGTCACCACAAAGAAGAAGTAATGCAACACCTGCTGCCAGCTCTGATTTGCCTTGCTTTTTAGGTATTTCAATGTAGGCTGTATTAAATTAACGATAACCATTAGGCTTTAATGTACCAAAAATATCTCTTATGATTTTCTCTTGCCAATCAATTAAGTCAAAGGGTTTACCTGCCCAAGTACCTTTTGTGTGACAAAGGCTTTCAATAAATGCAACTGCATAGTCTGCACTTTCTTTATCGTAGTATGAGCCCTTTGCCATAAACTTTGTTGGCTTGTAGTTCTTTAGCTTTCTCAATTAATCACCTCCAAAAGGATAAAGAAAAAGCATCTAAACAGTGCTACTAATATTTTCTCTTATTGAATAATTCTAATGTTAATGGTATAATGCTAATATGTAACAGTGAGGTGAAAACCATGAAAAATAAATCCTATGACAAGGCAATAGAAAATGCAGTTGAATCAGTTGAAATGGAAGGCTGCCAAATTGATGAGCAAAGCAAAGAATGGTGTAAAAAGCTTCTATTAAATGAAATTACAATGGAAGAATATATTGAGCTTGTAAAATTAAAAGCAGGAGTAACAGCATAATGTCATATAGTATTGGTTCTATAACTGATGATTGCTATGAAGGAACTACTTGTTTAGTTAATAAATTAGGCTCTATGTCAATAGTTGGGGTAAATCCACTAAAATGAAATAGATTAGATAGACAAGTGATAGTATTATGCTATCACTTGTTTTTGGTTAATTCTATTTAACAGCTGATTATAGCCTGACCTTGTATAAGTTTTTTCAATATAAGGCAAATCTTTTTCTGTTGCTAATCGTATTCTTGAATAATCAGAATTTGACTTTGAGTTTACTTGTCCGTTTATAAAATCTTCATAATAAGTAAAGATTGAAAATTCAGCAAGTAGCTTTGAGATAACTATGTTATTTGTATAGATTGCAATATACTTTTCATTTTCAATATATGGAAGTAGCAGTTCTCTTAGCTTATCTTCTGTTAAATCACTTGGAATTGTTCCCATTACTGCAAGCCATGGTTGGTATGTTAAATTCTCAGCAATATAAAAATCATCAACTGCATAAAGCATATTAAAATTGCCATTTACTGATACATAGTAATCATTAACGTAGTTTAGTATTCCCTCTTTTTCTATTAGTTTGTTCAATGGGAATGGTATTTTTTGTAACTGAACTTAGTTATTCATCCTTTCACCTTGCTATTAGAATATACTCAAATTATAGTATATTTGAGTGTAAACTACGATACTATTAAATTTAATATTAAAAGAAAGTCGGCTAACATAAAATTTATGTTAACCGACTTTTAGGGTATATAGAATATTGGGTAAAACAAATTTAGTAGGTAGTAATTACTTAATAAAATTATGAATTTCTGAAAAAATTCGTTTTGCTACCATTGGATTATTCATTGTATAGATATGAACACCATCCACATCACTTGCAAGTAAATCAATGATTTGGCTTATACCATAGGACATACCTGCATCAAAAAGGGCATCTTTGTTACTGCCAAATTTATTAACTATTCTTTCAAGTTGTGGTGGGATTGTAACTCCACATAAAGATACCATTTTCTCAAGTTGAGATTTACTGATAGCAGGCATAATACCGGCTATAATCGGTACATCAATATCAGCTACTTTGCACTTTTCCTGAAAATCATAGAAATAATTATTATCAAAAAATAACTGTGAAAGTAATACTTCTGCACCCGAATTGACCTTTTCTTTAAGATGCTTAATATCATCTACTGAGTTTTCTGACTCTGGGTGGCCTTCAGGATAACAAGCACCTAAAAAGCAAAAATCATATTTTGACTTCATATATTTAATTAAATCCGATGCATATTTAAAGTCATTCTTAGCTTGAATATTAGGAATTTTATCTCCTCTTAAAGCAAGAATATTCTGTACACCTGACTGTTGTAACTGCTGTGCAATCAAGTCAATTTCATCCTTACTGTAATTTAAGCAAGTTAAATGAACAACAGGTTCAATGTTATACTTTTCTTTGATTTTTCTTGCAACTTCTATGGTACTATTACAGTTTTCACTACCACCTGTACCAAAGGTTACACTGATAAAATCAGGATTAAGTTCACACAAAATATCAAGTGTTTCATCAATACTGCTTAATTCACTGTTCTTTTCAGGTGGGACAATTTCAAAAGAAAGAGTTTTCTTTTTGTCTTTATATAGTTCAGAAACTTTCATTACTTTACTTCTTTTCTAATAATCTTTGCAGCCTCAACCATATTCTTTAGGCTCTTTTCTGTTTCAGGGATACCTCTTGTTTTCAGACCACAGTCTGGGTTTACCCATAGCTTTTCTTTATCAATCTTAGTTAGCATTAAGTTAAGTGCATTGACAATTTCTTCAACTGATGGAACTCTAGGTGAATGAATATCATATACACCCGGACCTACTTCTGTTTCAAAGTTATGTTCCTTTAATGAAGTTAAAATCTGCAAATCTGAACGAGATGCCTCAAATGTAATAACATCAGCATCCATATCATCAATAGCAGGGATAATATCTGTAAATTCACTGTAACACATATGTGTGTGAATCTGAGTATCTGCTTTAACTCCACTATGAGTTAGTCTAAATGCAGGAATTGCAAAATCCAGATATTCTTTCTGCCAATCAGACTTACGAAGTGGTAGCTTTTCTCTTAAAGCTGCCTCATCAATTTGGATAATTTTAATTCCTTTCTTTTCAAGGTCAAGAACTTCATCACGAATAGCAAGTGCAATCTGTGAGATAGAGTCTTTAATAGAAATATCTTCTCTTGGGAATGACCAATTTAGGATAGTTACAGGGCCTGTAAGCATACCTTTCATAATCTTATTTGTTAATGACTGAGCATATACTGACCAATCAACTGTAATTGGCTTTTCTCGATATACATCACCCCAGATAATTGGAGGCTTAACACATCTTGTACCGTATGACTGTACCCATGCTTTTTCTGTAAATAGGAAACCTCCAAGTGCTTCACCAAAGTACTCTACCATATCATTTCTTTCATACTCGCCATGAACAAGTACATCAAGACCGATTTCTTCCTGAAATTTAACACATTCTGCAATTTTCTTTTTGTTGAAATCTACATATTCTTCCTTAGAGATTTCACCTTTCTTAAATGCTGAACGGTTAACCTTTACTTCCTTAGTCTGTGGGAATGAACCGATAGTTGTTGTTGGGAATAACGGTAGGTTAAGTTCAATCTTTTGAAGTTTCTGTCTTTCTGCTCTTGCAGGTAGTCTTGTATAATCCTTATCTGTAACACTGGATAGTCTATTATGAACAGCCTGATTAAAGCAATCTCTCTGTTCTGTAAATAATTTCTTATTATTCTTATATATTTCTTCATTTGCATAATCACTTGAGTCAGCTAATAATTTTAACTCTGATAGTTCAACTAGCTTTTCTTCTGCAAATGAGAAATGAGAAAGGTACTTAGCATCTAGCTTTGTTTCATGCTTTAGAGTATAAGGAACATGAAGTAATGAACAAGATGTTGAAAGCACTGTGTTAATACCCTTATTCTTCAAATCATTAAGAGTTTCAAGTGTCTTTTCATAATGGTTCTTCCAGATATTTTTACCATTTACAAGACCTGCAAATAAAACCTTATCACTTGGGAAACCAAACTTATTAACTAGGTTATATGTTTCTTTACCCTCAATAAAGTCAAGACCAATACCATCAAATGGCTTGTTAATTAAATCAGCATATACATCTCTTACATCACCGAAGTATGTTTGTAGAAGGACTTTGCAATTCTGCTTAGTTGAAAGGATTTCATCATAAATCTTGTTAAATAATGCTAGGTCATCACTTGTCATATCCTTTACAAGTGACGGTTCATCAACCTGTAACCACTTAACACCGTTTTCTTCACACTTAGTAACTAAGTCCTTATAAGCATTGATAACTGCATCTACAAAATCAGCACAAGTTTTGTTGCCTGTAAATCTACATAACTTTAGTAAAGTATATGGACCGATAACAACCGGTTTTGTTTCGATACCTAAAGACTTTGCTTCATTGTATTCATCAAATAGTTTGTTGCCAACTAGCTTGATTTCTGTATCATCCTCAACTTCAGGAACAATGTAGTGATAGTTAGTGTTGAACCACTTTTTCATTGCAAGTGCTTTAACATCACCTGAATTATCCTGAAAACCACGAGCCATAGCAAAGTAAGTATCAAGGTTAGAAAGGTTAAGTTCCCTATATCTGTTAGGGATGATATTAAATAATACTGCTGTATCTAAAGTCATATCATAAAAAGAAAAATCATTGCTTGAAATAAAGTCAATACCGGAACTCTTCTGAGTATTCCAATGAATTTCACGCAAAGACTTTGCAGTATCCAAAAGTTCAACTGAAGTGATTTCTTTTCTGAAATACTTTTCGGAAGCAAACTTAAGTTCTCTTAATGTACCGATTCTAGGGTATCCAATAACTGATGTTTTCATAATATTCTCCAATTCAGAATTTATATTTTACCGATATTTATATCGCTTGGTGTTAATTATATAACAATCACTTTGATTTGTATAATATATATAATTATAAGTTTGCTATAGTTTTAAACTATAGCAATAATGATTTTGAACATCAGTTATAAAATCGAGTTTGTTATTATGTAATTTTTTATCATAGCGCCGTGCCTTTCTTTGGGATAAAAAGATTTTTCATATCTGTTTTTTCTAATTTTAGTAGTTGAATCTTTTTATCTATTCCACCGGCATAACCTGTTAAGCTACCATTTGTGCCAACAACTCTATGACAAGGAATAATAATTGAAATAGAATTATGACTGACTGCACCACCTACTGCTTGAGCAGACATTCTATTAGTGCCTTTTTCTTTAGCTATTATATTTGCAATTTCACCATAGGTCATAGTTTTGCCATATGGAATGGTGAGCATAGCTTCCCATACTGCTTTACGGAATGGTGTTGTTTTCATCAATAACGGTGGTATAAAATCAGGTTCTTTGCCACTAAAATAAATATCAAGCCACTGTGTCACTTCTGTAAAAATAGAAAGTGACTTTTCTATATGCTCTCCTTTTATTGAATCGGCATAGTATTTTTGTCCATCAAACCATAAGCCAATGAGATAATCACCGTCACTAGCCATTGTAATTCTGCCAAGTGGTGAATTGTAATAATATGTATAAATCATTCTCCTATTGCCTCCCTATAAGTTTTGTAATTACAATTATATCATTATAATCAACTATTTAAAGTAAATTATTTATTTATTTCAAGCCACATTAATCTGGTATTATTAATTAATATCAAATTGGTAGTTTTAATATAACCAAATAATTTATATAATTGTGGCAACAGTTTTGAAATGAAAGGAAAATTTGTTATGAGTAACGAAAGATTTGAATTAAATAAGAATTTAGCACAAATGTTAAAGGGTGGAGTAATTATGGATGTTACTACACCTGAACAGGCTAAGATTGCTGAAGAAGCCGGTGCTTGTGCAGTTATGGCTCTTGAAAGAATCCCTGCCGATATTAGAGCAGCCGGTGGTGTTTCTAGAATGAGCGACCCTAAGATGATTAAGGGTATTCAGGAAGCTGTTTCTATCCCTGTTATGGCTAAGTGCAGAATCGGTCACTTTGCAGAAGCACAGATTCTTGAGGCTATTGAAATTGACTACATTGATGAAAGTGAAGTTCTATCTCCTGCTGATGATGTTTATCACATTGACAAGACAAACTTTAAAGTACCATTCGTATGTGGTGCTAAAGACCTTGGTGAGGCACTAAGAAGAATTAATGAAGGTGCATCAATGATTAGAACTAAGGGTGAACCCGGTACAGGTGATGTTGTTCAGGCAGTTAAGCATATGAGAATGATGCAGTCTGAAATCAGAAGACTTGTTTCTATGAGCACAGATGAACTATATGAGGCTGCTAAGCAGTTACAAGTTCCTTACAACCTTGTTCAGTATGTACACGAAAACGGTAAGCTACCTGTTGTTAACTTTGCTGCCGGTGGTGTTGCAACTCCTGCTGATGCTGCTCTAATGATGCAGTTAGGTGCTGAAGGTGTATTCGTAGGTTCAGGTATCTTTAAGTCAGGCAACCCTAAGAAGAGAGCTAACGCTATTGTTAAGGCTGTTACTAACTACAATGATGCTAAGATGCTTGCTGAACTTTCAGAAGACCTTGGTGAAGCTATGGTTGGTATCAACGAACAGGAAATTGAAATTCTAATGGCTGAAAGAGGAAAATAATAATGATTATTGCTGTTTTATCTTTGCAAGGTGCAGTAATTGAACATATCCAAATGCTAGATAAACTAGGTATTGAAACTTTTGAAATTAGAAAAAAGTCTGACCTAGATAAGCACTTTGACGGTTTGATTATTCCCGGTGGTGAAAGCACAGTACAAGGTAAATTACTTCATGAACTTGATATTTATGATACATTAAAAGAAAAGATTGAAAATGGTTTGCCTGTATTCGGTACTTGTGCCGGACTGCTACTTCTTGCTAAAAGTATTGATAATGACAATAAGACTCACTTAGCTACTATGGATATTACTGCTATGAGAAATGCTTATGGCAGACAGTTAGGCAGTTTCTATACTAAAAGTTCATTTGACGATAAAGATGAAATTCCTATGACATTTATCAGAGCACCTTATATTTCAAGTGTGGGTGATAATGTTAAGGTACTTGCTACAGTTGACGGTAAAATTGTTGGTGCAAGAGAGGGCAATCAGCTTGTAACTGCTTTTCATCCTGAACTAAATGATGACTTAACAGTACATAAATATTTTGTAGATATTATAAAAGAAAATATGTGATTTTCCCTTTTTAGAGAATTTCATATTATATATTACATAACCGATGGATGTTTTCTGTTTTATTCAGAAAGCATCCATTTTTTATTACCTATTTATCCATATACACTCACAATAATAAAATCATTACATAATTTATAGTGACTAAAAATTTTAAGGTGATTGTATGTCACAAGTAATAGATTTATGTAAAGCTGAATTAAACAAAGACTATATTGTTCATAAGATAAAAAATAACAACAAGGTATATGAGAATTACGGAATATTTGAAAATGCACCTATTGTACCTTTATACAGAAGTATGGGCAAAAACATTTCTGCTTACAAAACTTATTACGGTATCTTTGCTATTAGAAATGAAACTGCTGAAAACATAAAGGTGAGAAATGTGTGATAATAATTTAGTAATATTAATCGGTAACCCTAATGTGGGTAAAAGTTCTATATTCAACAGGCTTACAGGGGACAATCAACACACAGGTAATTGGACAGGTAAAACTGTTGAATGTGCAGAAGGCAAGTTAAAATGCAACAAGGATATTTGTATTGTTGATTTACCGGGTATATACACTTTATGTGCTGCTAATGCTGAAGAAATTTGCAGTAAAAAATTTTTGTTACAACACAAAGATGCACTTGTAATAGTGGTCGTTGATGGTAATAACATATACAAAAGCCTTACACTTATTGAGGAAGTTTCTAACATAACAAGTAATGTAATTATATGTATCAATCAATATAAAAGTGCTACAAAGTCCGGCACTAAAATTAACATAGATAAGCTAAAAGAAATACTGAAAATTCCAATTGTTACTACAGAGGCTACTGACAGAAGTTCACTTGATATACTTAATAATATAATAAATATTAATATAAACAATCATTTTCCTACACCTATAAAACATAGAAAACTTGATAAGGAAAATATTATTAAAGAAGTTGTTGATGACAGGTGCAATGACAGGCAAAGAAAGTTAGATAAAATTTTCACTTCAAAAGTCACAGGTATTCCTATAATGTTTTTGTTACTTGCAATGGTACTGTACATTACTATTATTGGTGCTAACTATCCCAGTGATTTTTTGAGTTATATATTTGCTAAAGGTGGAGAATATCTATATGAATTTTTAAACTATATTTCTTTGCCTAGTTATATAATTTCTTTAATATGTGATGGTGTGTATAGGACAGTAACATGGGTAGTTGCAGTTATGTTGCCACCTATGGCTATCTTCTTCCCTATATTTTCTTTACTTGAGAATTTTGGATATTTACCTAGAGTTGCATTTAATTTAGACAGAGTGTTTTGTAAAGCTAATTGCAGTGGAAAACAAGCATTAACTATGTGTATGGGTTTTGGTTGTAATGCTTGTGGTGTTACCGGTTGTAGGATAATTAACAACAGAGAGCAAAGGCTAAATGCTATTGTTACAAATAACTTTGTACCTTGTAACGGTAGGTTTCCTACACTTATTTCCATTATCACTATATTTATGACTTCTTACTTTAGCAGTAAATTACGGTCACTTGTATCTGCATTAATACTTACGGGATTTATTATATTAAGTATTATTGTTTCTATGGGTATTTCATTTTTACTTAGCAAAACTATACTGAAAAACGGAAACAAAGATTTTGTAATGGAAATGCCTAAATACAAGAAACCTAAAATCTTTGCTACTATTTATGAGTCAATTAAGAATAGAGCCGTTTTCGTGTTGCTTAGGGCATTAGTTGTGGCTTTACCTGCCGGTGCTATAATTTGGTTATGTGGTAATATTAAAATCAATGACTATACTATACTAAGTTATATTGTAAATTTTCTTAATCCGATTGGAAAAGTATTTGGACTTGACGGTGAAATACTTATTGCATTGTTACTGGGCTTTCCGGCTAATGAAATTGTAATTCCTATTATGTTAATGGCTTATTGTGGCAGTAGTACACTTGTTGAATGTAGTGACTTAGGAGCATTAAGTAACCTATTAGTCAGTAACGGTTGGACTATTAAAAATGCAATTTGTATGATAATTATTGTATTAATGCACTTTCCATGTTCAACAACTTGCCTTACTATTTATAAGGAAACAAAAAGTAAATTATGGACTTTGATTTCTATTTTATTACCGACTATAACAGGATTAATATTTTGTTTTCTTATAAATATAGTTATGTAAAAAAGGTATCTCACTTACTTACTAAAGTTTGTGAGATACCTTTTTAATTCATATTAAATTTTAAAAAGCTACTTAACACATAAATATGCAAAATATCCGGCATAACAAAGTAACATTAATATACCACAAGGTCGTCTTAATTCTTTATGTTTAATTGTACCTAACCAAAGAATTATACCTGCACCGATAGCTACACAAGTATCAATTAAGAACTTGCTTTCAAATGGCACATCACAGATAAGACCTGTAATACCGATTACAAATAATATATTAAAGATATTACTGCCTACTATATTACCGATAGCTATACCAACATTACCTTTCTTTGCTGCTGTAATTGAAGTTACAAGTTCAGGTAGTGAAGTACCAAATGCAACAATAGTTAAGCCGATAAATCTATCACTCATACCAAAGAACTTTGCTATGTAAGATGCACCATCTACTGCAAAGTCACTGCCCTTTACTACCATAATGCCACCTATAACCATAAGCAATAGGCATTTCCAAACCGGAAAATCTTTTGCAGTTTCTTCTTCGGTAGGTGAACCCTTTTTAGCCATATAAAATAGATAGCCAAGAAAAGCAACAAATAGAATACACAGAATTACACTTTCAAAGAAAGTAATCTTTGAATCTGTATAACCGAATATCATCATTACAACAGTAATACCTATCATAAAGGGGATTTCATAATATAAAGTTGATTTTTGGATAGCAACACTTGTTATAACTGAGGTAATACCTAGAATAATCAAAATATTCATAATGTTACTACCTACAACATTACCTACTGTAATTCCGGCATTACCGTTTATTGCAGCAGTAATACTAACTGCTGCCTCAGGCATACTTGTACCCATTGCTACAATGGTAAGCCCAACTATTAACTGAGGTATTCCCATTTTCTTTGCAATACTTGCAGCACCCTCAACAAACCAATCAGCACCCTTTACAAGTAACAGGAAACCAACCAGCAATAAAAGCACTTGTAATATCATCATAACTGTTCCTCTTTTCGTTCTAAATCATTACTTAATCAAGAAATATAATAACATAATCTACATATAAAAACAATCAAAATAGTAACATAAAATTTATAAAAATGATTGTAAAATCTTGACTATTTTTGGGTGTTGTAATAAAATAAAAACAAGCAGTTAGTTATAGCTTACTAACTGCAAAAATAATCACAAAAGGAGTTTTTAAAATGTTAGACATTCTAAAGAATGAAAAATTATGGTGTGCAGTTGCAGGTGCAGCAGCAATAGTTGTAGGTAAGAAAGTACTTAAGTCTGAAAAGACAAGAAACCTAGCAGTTACAGGTCTTGCAAAAGGTATGAAGCTACAGAATGATGCAAAGGCTACATTCCAGAACATTAAGGATGAAGCTTCTGACATTTGTTATGATGCTAAAACTGAAGCAGGTATTACAGAAGAAGCAGTAGCTGAATAATAAGAAGTGAATATTAATGAAATTCAAAATTGTATATGATAAACCTTGTCGTATTCGTTTTAGATGTGGCAACTATGCTATACCTAAAGAATATGAGGAGAGTATTCGCTTTTATATTTCTACAAATAGTTTTGTAAAAGAAGTTTATGTTACAAGCATTAACGGTGGTATTCTTGTTATGTACAAGACCGGTTTCAGAGATAAGGTTGTTGAATTAGTTAAGAACCTTAATATAAACACTCTTGCTCCTATGACAGAAAAAAGAGAATATGGCATAAAAGAAATTGATAAAGAATTTAAAGACAGTTTACTTAAAATTGCTTTAAAGAGAGTATTTTTCAAAGCATTTATACCTAACCCTATTGCCACAGCACTTACAATTTACAACAGTGTTAAGTACATTAAAAATGGCTTAAAAGCACTTAGTGAATGTAAGCTAAATGTTGATGTACTGGACAGTGCATCTATTGTCGCTTGTTTTGTCAGAAAGAACTTTAAAACTGCAAGTACAGTTATGTTCTTACTATCAATTTCCAGCTTACTGGAAAAATATACCAGAGAAAGAACAAAAGCTGTATTAACTGACAGTCTAGTTATTAAGACTGATAAGGTATGGCTGGTAACTTCCGGTGAAGATGTTGAGATACCTATTACAGAACTACAAGTTGGGGATAAAATCCGTATTCATACAGGTAATGTTATTCCTATTGACGGTATTGTTACTGATGGTGAAGCTACTGTTAACGAAGCATCTATTACAGGTGAATCTCTACCGGTAATGAAAGTTGCTGATACTTCTGTTTATGCAGGTACAGTAATTGAAGAAGGTTCTGTTGTTGTAAAAGTTAGAGAACTTTCTTCTAACACAAAGATTAGCAAGATTATTGAACTAATTGATAATTCAGAAAATCTAAAGGCTAGTGTACAGAGTAACGCAGAAAACTTAGCTGACAGAATTGTACCATTCAGTTTCTTAGGATTCTTCTTAACATTGATTTTCACAAGAAATGTAAACAAGGCTCTTTCACTTTTGATGGTTGACTATTCTTGTGCTATTAAGCTATCAACCCCTATTGCAGTAATTTCTGCTATTAGAGAGGCTGCAGTACACGATATTACTATTAAGGGTTGTAAATACCTTGAAGCATTCTCAAATGCTGATACTATTGTATTTGACAAGACAGGTACACTAACTAATGCTGAACCTACACTTGAAAAGATAGTTTCATTTGGCAAATACAGTGAAGAAGAAATACTAAAAATTGCTGCTTGTCTTGAGGAACATTTCCCTCACAGTGTAGCAAATGCAGTTGTAAATGCTGCTAATGAAAGAGGTATTGCTCATTTAGAGGAACATACTGAAGTTAACTATGTTGTAGCACATGGTATTTCTACTACACTACATGGCAAGAAAGCTATTATCGGTAGTAAGCACTTTGTTGTTGAAGATGAACACATAACTGTTACTGATGAACAAGATGAACTTATCAATGAAAAGTCCGGTGCTTGTTCTGTACTTTACCTAGCTATTGGTGATGAATTAGTCGGTGTTCTTTGTATTAGCGATCCTCCAAGGGCTGATGCTAAGGATGCTATTACTGAACTAAAGTCACTAGGTATTGATAACATTGTTATGCTAACAGGTGACAGTTATAAGGCAGCAAAAATGACTGCTGAACAACTTGGCATTACAGAATACAAGTATCAGGTACTACCTGAGGACAAACATAAATACATAGAAGATTTGAAAGATAAAGGTCACTGTGTAATTATGGTTGGTGACGGTATTAACGATACGCCGGCTTTGGCTGCTGCTAATGTATCTGTAGCAATGAATGATGCATCAGACATTGCAAGAGAAACTGCTGATATTACTATTAAAGATTCTTCACTAAATCAGCTGGCTAGAATTAGAATTTTAAGTAAAGAATTGATGGAGAGAATTCATAAAAATTACAGATTTATTTTAGGATTTAATTCTTCCCTACTTTTACTTGGTTTTATGGGTGTTATTACTCCTTCCCTTTCAGCTTTACTTCACAATGCATCAACAATGATGATTTGTGCAAAGTCTATGACTCCTTTATCCGATAAGAAAAATAAAGATAAAGAAGTTAAGAAAATTGAAGAAACATCATCAACAGAAGAATGATGATACATAAAAACAGACATCAACTGTAAAAAGTTGGTGTCTGTTTCTTTTTAATAATTATGTATGTATTTAATTCTCTTTATATGTTTTAAATCCGATAACTTGAAGTGCAAGGCATGCAACTGCAAGTATTAATAAGAAAATAAAACTATGAGTAGAACCACTAGCAGTTTTCTCAGCAAAATTCATAGAATTATCCATACTTTGTGCTGATGAAACTAAAGCTGCACATACGCTTGTACCAACTGCTCCTGCAAACTGCATTAATGTATTAAAAGAAGTATTACCATATGCCTTTTGCTGAACAGGAAGTCGCAAGTTACCGATAGTCATAGTATTACCAAAAGCTATACCGCAACCGATACCAAAAATAATATAGAAACCTATTACCATATATGTATTAAATGACATACAGAAAATTGTTAACAACAGTACACCCATTGCCAAATTAAACAAAAAACTGTTTGTTAACCTTTGCTCTGATGATTCAATCATTTGAGCTGAAAAAACTGTTTTCTTCATAGTATCTTTAATGATTTTTGAGTCATATAATCATCTCTGGAATATCAACTTACCGTATGAGGGACTAGCCATTTACCTTTCCACACATAGATGACCATTAATACTAGACCTACCATCCAAGATACTGGGTACAAAACATAGATACCGTCTATTGTACTAAAGAAAGGTAATGCCACTTGTAACCATACTATACGAAATAGGCACATTGAAGTTAGTAGTACAACCATTGGTGGGATACTTTTGCCTGTACCTCTAACTGTACCGGCTAAGCATTGTAAGCAACTGATTAAAATATAGAATGGACAGAAGTAATCCATTGCTAATTTGCCATATTCTATTACATTAGGGTCATTTGTAAATAGTCGCATTAATGGTGTTGAGAAAGTTAGAAGTAAAATACCTGTTATGATAGTATAAACTGCACCCATTGCTAGTGTAATCCACATACCCTTTTTTACTCTGTCAATTTTATTAGCACCATAGTTTTGACCTACGAATGTGGTAATAGCCATACTGAAGCTTAATACCGGTAAAATATTGAAACCATCTATCTTCATATATGCACCAAAACCAGCCATAGCTGATGCACCAAACTGATTTACACTTGACTGTACAAGTACATTAGAAAGTGAAATTGTCATATTCTGAATACCTGTAGGTAAACCTATTTTGATTATTCTACCGGCAGTAGATTTATTAAGTTTTATATCTTTTAACTTAATTTTATAAGGTTCATTTACTTTTACTAAGTAGCCGATTGCTAATATGCAAGAAACTACTTGGCTAATATCTGTAGCAATAGCTGCACCCTCAACACCCATTCCCAGAATATTGATAAACACAACATCAAGGATAATATTTGTAACTGAGGCATAGCCTAAATAATAAAGTGACCTTTTAGAATTACCTGCTGCATTAAGAATACCTGATGCCATATTATATACAACATTAAATAATAAACCACCTGAATATATCCTTAAATATGTAACTGAGTCACCTAAAACTTCTTTAGGGGTATTCATCCAAATAAGTATTTGCCTACTTAGAAAAACACCACCTACTGTTAAAACTAAACCTAAAATTATTGAAATTGCTACTGCTGTATGAACTGCATCATGGGTTCTCTTTCTATCCTCAGCACCTAAATACTGAGATACTACAACACCGGCACCTGTTGCTGCACCTTGGCTAAAGGCTATTAACAAATAAATCAGTGATGTACTAGAACCTACTGCTGCTAAGGCATTACTGCCTACAAAGTTACCTACTATAATTGAATCAACTGTACTGTAAAGTTGTTGAAGTAAATTACCTAAAATAAGTGGTATTGAAAAGAATAATATTTGTTTAACTATATTACCTTGTGTCATTAAATTTGTTTTTCTTTTGGCAATAGCCATTTATATCATCTTCCCTACTTTTTTCGCCATAAATATTATATAACCTAAGTTGCAAAAATTTCAAGTAGTAATATACAAAAAGGTGAATGTATCTATAAAACACATTCACCTTTAAATTTTATTTTACAATAATTTAATTAAAGTTACTTAATAGTCCAACTGTTACTTTGCTTTTGCAAACTAGCCATATGACTATAAATACCATTTTGCTTTTCAAGTTCTGTTGGTGTGCCACTTTCTGCAACTGTACCATTAGCCAGAACAACAATCTTGTCGGCATCTGCAACTGTTCTCATTCTGTGGGCAATAATCAAAACTGTTTTATCCTTAATAAGTTTTGAAAGTGCATTTTGAATTAGAGTTTCATTTTCAACATCAAGGGATGCAGTAGCTTCATCAAGTAGAATAATCGGTGCATCCTTTAGGAATGCTCTTGCAATAGAAATTCTCTGTCTTTCACCACCTGAAAGTTTACAACCGTTTTCACCTATTTCTGAGTTATAACCATTAGGTAACTTCTTTGCAAATTCATCACAATTTGCAAGTTTAGCTGCCTTTAGCACTTCTTCATCTGTGGCATCTTTTCTACCGATACGAATATTCTCCATAATTGTATTATTAAATAGTGTAACATCTTGGAAAACTATTGAATAAAGTGATAGTAATGTTTCCGGTTCAATCTTTGAAATATCCATACCACCTACTGTGATTGTACCACTATCAGTATCCCAAAATCTACTTGCAAGTCTTGATACTGTTGTTTTACCACCACCGGAAGGACCTACTAATGCAGTAATTTCACCTTGCTTTGCAGTAAAATTAACATTATTAAGGATTTTTTCTTTTCCGTTATAAGAGAATGAAACATTATTAAAATTAATATCATAACCCTTATTATCCATTTTTTCAGTACCTTGCTGAATTTCATGGTCAAGAATTTCGTTCATTCTGGCAATATTTGTCTTTGATGCAATAATTGCTGCTAAATTCTGTAATGAACCTTGTAGTGGGTCATATAATCTTGATACTACAAGTAAAAACATAAACATTGTGATTACAGATATACTACCATTTATAAGCTGATATGCACCTACTAAGGCAGTTGTAGCAATACCCAGTTTCAAAATCATTTGTGCTGAACCTACAAATACTGCTGTACCGAATTCAGTTTTAATAGCTTGTTTCTCAACATTATCAATTTTCTTATCTAATCCTTTTAGATAAGTTTCTTCTGCATTATTGGACTTAATATCTTGGATAGTTTCGATACATTCTTGAATACCGTCAGCACATTCAATCTTTGCTTTCATAGACTTTTTATTTAGCTTTTGCTGAATTTTTGATGAGAACAAAACAATACAGAAAGCAATAGGCAATACCCACAATGAGGCGATAGCAAGTTTCCAATCAACAAAAAATAAGCTTATTGCAATTAATGTTGTAGAAATAATTGCACCAAATAGTGGTGGGATAAAATGAGAAAAAGCAGTTTCCAGATATGTACAGTCAGCCATAATAGTTGAGGTTAAGTCTGCTAAATCTTTTTTACCAAAAAATGAAAGTGGAATTTTTCTAAGTCTTTCGGCTAAAGTAATTCTTCTTACACCACTTTCTACATAAGTAGCAAGGAATGTACAATTATATTGTACATAAGTTGATAAAGCAATTAAGAGAAGTGTTACTACTGTACCTACTATATAAAATACAATGTGACTTTGGCTAATACTACCCTTTAGTAAATCATCTACTAATAGATAAAGCAAACCTACAGGCAACATAAATACAATATTCTGTAATGTACAAGCCAAGATACCTTTTACTAAATCAACTGCACCTTTATGAGAAAGTGCATATTTCTTCTGAATTTTCTTAATCATTTTACTACCTCCTTCTTAACTTTCCAATTTACAGAGGTCTGATAGTTCTTCCACATACTACTGAAGATACCGTTAGAATTAATCAATTCTTCACTTGAACCACTTTCTGCAATTTCACCGTTATTAATAACAAAGATTTTGTCAGCATTAATAACTGTTGAAAGTCTATGGGCAATCATAATAACTGTTTTACCCATTAAAAGTGTGTTAAATGCTTGTTGTACTTTTGTTTCGTTATCAGGGTCAGCAAAGGCAGTTGCCTCATCAAGAATAACAATAGGACTATCCTTTAATATTGCCCTGGCAATAGCAATTCTCTGACACTCACCACCTGATAGATAAATACCGTTAGTACCTATTAAAGTATCAATGCCGTTAGGTAGTTTATCTATAATATCCATACATTGAGCTTTCTGTAGTGCTGACAATACTTGTTCTTTTGTGGCATCTTCTTTACCTAGTTTTACATTGTCATAAATAGTACCTTTAATTAATCTACTGTTTTGGAATACAAAAGAAACAGTATTCATTAATTCTTCTTTTGGAATATCCTTTGAATTAATATTACCGATTAAAACTTCACCACTATTAGGGTCAAAGAATCTTGCAATAATATTTGCTAAAGTAGATTTACCACCACCTGATGGTCCTACGAATGCTACTGTTTCACCTGAATTAATTTTTAAGCTAACATTATTTAGAGCCTTTTTCTCACCATCATAACTATAAGAAACATTCTTTAGCTGAACTGAACCGTTCTTAGGTGACTGTGGAGTAGTTGATGATGAAAGAGGTTCTAACTCTAATACAGAGTTAATTCTATTCATTGCATCATTTAGAATTTGGTTATTTTCAGTAGCATACATTGTCTTTGTCAATGTTACTGAAATAATAGGTGTAATGATTATATAGAAAATTAAGTTTAAAATAAACTCTTTCGTGATAGTATCTCTTGTGAAAAACAAAGTTGCACCGATTAAGAACGCAAATACACCGTTAATTAGCATTGTATAGATTGTCATAGGAATACGCAATTCTTTTGTATAGGAAATTGCCCATTTGCTATATCTATCTATAGCACCCTTAAATCTTTTAAATGAAAATACTGACTGACCAAAGGTCTTAACAATAGGAATACCTCTTACATACTCAACAGCCTCATTTGACATATCATTAAGGGCGTTTTGGTATTCTTCCATTTTCTTCTGCATTCTTTTACCTGTCATAGTTGCCATAATGACAAAGGCTAACACAACCGGTATAAGGCTAAGCAGACCTAATCTCCAATCAAAGAAGAATAACATAAATAATAGTGCAATAGGTGTTACAAAAGAATTTGCCATATCAGGTAATTGGTGAGCGAGATATGTTTCCGTTGCACCACTAGACTCATTAATAATACTTCTTAATTTACCACTACCGAAATACTCAATCTTGCCTAGTGGTAATGTAGTAATATGGTGAGTCATAGTTTTTCTTAAATTTGCTTGTACTCTAAAAGCTGAAAAATGAGAACACATTAATGCACCGATATAAATCAGTATAGCAAGTACAGAAAAAATAACTGCCATCCAACCATAGTATGCAAGGTTCTCTGCATTCTTTAAGTCAGAAATATTATCAAGAATTTCTTTGATAATTTTCCAAATGTAAATGAAAGGAACTAATGCTACTAAAGCACTAATACCTGACAGTACCCATGAAAGATATGTAAGGACTTTATATTTCCCTGCATATTTCATTAGGGTTGATAGATTTGATTTTTTCATAAAATTCCTCCTAAAAATTAGTTAGTTATAGCTAACCTATATGTAAAAAATATAGGGTTTTAGAACCCCATAATTTTTTCCCAACCTGCAGTATAGAAATCTCTAAGTTGCTTAACATATACAACAGCCTCTTCTTTAGGCATACTGTGTCTTACAATCTCGAACATTCCACCAAACATACCACTTGCAAGAATATGACAAAGTTTCTTGTCAATTTCCGGTACTTCATAGCCTAGTTTTCTTTGAACTTCTATAAATCTATAAGTTGACTCAACTTCAACTTCCACCATATTGTGAATAAAGTGTTCATATGGTGTACCTTGTGAACAACAGATAATTAACTTAAAAATATCAAAATTATCATAAATATATTCAACACATCTTGAAATACAATCTCCGGAACAACTGCCCATATTTTCTCTTTTATTTTCGTCAGGAATACTGTCAAATTCTTCTTGTGACTCCATAAACATATGCATTACAGTTTTTGCTTGTTCTTCAACAAGACCACTAAACAAGGCCTCTTTATTAGAGAAATAGCCATAAAATGCACCTGTAGTTACATTAGCTTTCTTTACAATATTTCTTAATGATGAAGATAAGAAACCTTTTTCAAGAAATTCTTCCTTACCTGCATTTAAAATATTTTCAAGTGTTCCATTATCTTTATTTATCATACCGCACCTCATATAACATTGTTATATAACACTGTTATATTATAATTCCACATAATTATTTTGTCAATAGAAAAAGCGAGTAATTAGGATAATTCCTCTTTACTCGCTTATGAAATCAGTTACTGTCATACCTTTCTTTTAATTTTTCCAATGCCTTTTTCTCTATTCTTGAAACATATGACCTAGATATATTCATAATTGAAGATACTTCTCTTTGAGTTAGTGGTTTACTGCCGTTAAGTCCATATCTCAGATTGATAATTTGTAATTCTCTTTTAGTTAAAGTTTCAGTTAGGTACTTATTAATCTTTTGGAGATTTAACTTTTTATCAAGGTTATCTGCAAAATCATCATCAATAGAAAGTAAGTCCATTAATTTTAGGGTGTTACCGTCTTTGTCAATATCAACTGCATCTTCCAGAGAAACATTTTGTGAGGACTTTTTCAGATTTCTAAAGTGCATTAGAATTTCATTTTCAATACACCTTGATGCATAACTACTGAGTTTTATATTTTTGTCCATATCAAATGTATTTATGGCCTTTATAAGTCCTATTGTACCGATTGAAACCAAATCATCTTGGTCAACATTTACTGCATAATATTTTTTAATAATATGTGCCACTAATCGCAAATTATGTTCTACTAAAATATTTCTAGCCTTAATATCGCCATTCTTGGACTTTAGAAGATATTCTTTTTCTTTTTCTTCTGATAATGGTTTAGGAAATTTTCCATTACCACATATGTGAAGAATAAAAGTAAAAATATACTGACCTAAAAAATTTATAAATTCCAGCACAACACCACCTCCAAATTATTAGTACATTTTATTCAATGAATTTGGCATTTTGCTTGTACTTATAATTTTTATTTAAACAGAAATAGCTAACACCTAAATGGTATCAGCCTTTCTTATTACATATTGATTTTACTTTGAATGTTGCAACACTTTGCTATAATCGACCTTGATAAGTGGTTCTTCCCCGATTTTGTCTGCTGATTGATAAGCAATATGTCCTACAGTACCAACAAAATTAATTGTGTTGTCCCTATTAACTGCCATAATATCGGACAGTTTTCTTTCAGTTGGCTTTTTGCCGTCACTGAAAGTAAAGCCCTCACTTTCGGCATCAATCATAAACTGATTTGCTACTTCCTTATCCTTAAGATAAACATAGATTCTTCCTTCATTTTCTGCTAATAAGTTTTTAATTCTTGACATAAAAATTCTCCCTTTGAGTATTAATTCCACAAAGAGAGGTAAAAAAATAACACCCATCGTTACCGATAGATGTTGACCAGTCTAAATATATACACACCATCGGTTAAGCTTTACCACCTTGCCTTTTGGTAGGTTGGTGTGCGATCATAGGGCTTACTCCCTCACGCACTCTTTATGGTAATTTCATAATAACACTTTAATTAACATATGTCAATAACTTTATAATAATTCTTTGAAAAGTAAAACTGACACCACATGGAGTGATGTCAGTCATTACTTTTATTAGATTAATTTACTTTTACTCTACACTTTAGAGTTTCACCATTTGTTTTAACGATGATTACTGCATTACCTTTTTTCTTAGCTAGGATTTTGCCGTATTTATTTACGGTAACAATCTTAGTATTTGAAGAAGTGAACTTAGCAGTTCCTACTTTACCCATAACTTTCAGTGTATAGGATTTCTTTTTCTTTAGTGTAAGTGAAGTTTTGTTTAGCTTAGGTTTCTTCACTACAAGTGTCATAGTTTTAGATACCTTATTATTTGTAACGGTAATTTTAACTGTACCTAACTTATAAGTAGTGATTACACCCTTACTGTTTACCTTTGCAATTTTAGTATTGCTACTCTTATAAGTAGTTTTACCAACAGGATTTTTAATTGTAGCTTTTACAGTAGTTTTAGCCTTTACATAAACAGATTGTTTAGCTTTCTTTAGAGTAATAGTTGTTTTCTTTAACTTTGGAACAACCTTTTGGGCTACAATCACCTTACCACAAGTTGAACAATGAGAACCCTCAGTTAAACCTGTATGTGTATATGTAGGTTTTACTGCCTTATCCTTAACTACTGTATGTCCTAGCTTTGGAACTGTCTTTTGTGGAGTAATTACTTTGCCACATACTGAACAATGCTTACCTTCAGTTAGGCCATTCTTTTCACAAGTTGGTTTAACTTCTTTATCTATTACAACAGTATGAGGTGTTTTTTCAATAGCTTTCTCAGAAACTACATTATTACAAATAGAACATACATATTCCATTTTACCTGTTTCTTTACAAGTAGCTTCTTTAAGCACTTTCCAAGTACCGTTATGTAGAACTGTAACTGTTGTAGTAACTGTTTTACCATTTGAAGTAATGGTTAATGTTTGTTCACCGGCTTTTGTATTGTCAAAACCTGTTACTGTGTAATCATCAACATATGATGAAGAACCATCTGTATAAACTGCAACCAGCTTTAAACCGTCATTACAGAATGTTTCACCCTCAAAATACTGTTTTACAGAGAAATCAGTTGTGATAACCAGTTTTTCAACCTTATTTTCTACAACATTAATGGTATAAGTTGCTGAGATATTATTTGAAGTTGTAGCAGTAATTACTGCTTTACCACTCTTTATGAATGATACAACACCTAAGTTGTTAACTGTGGCTACTGAATTATTACTTGAAGTCCATTTAACTGACTTATTAGAAGTGTTATTTGGTGTAAAGTTGGCTATCATCTTTATTTTTTCTCCAACATAGAAAGTATCTTTATTTTCTGTATATGGAGAAGTTACATTAATTGAAGTTGCTTTTACTTCTGATTTACCGGTGAATTTAGCAGTAATTTCTGCAAATTCAGTCATTTCAATAATATATGTAGGGTCTGAACTTACTTTTTGACCGTTTACATACCAACCTGCAAAAATTGAGTCAGCTGACTTTTCTGCTGTAAGTGTTACATCATCACCAACAAAGTAGTAACCGTCACTACTTGTCTGTGTAACATTACCGTCACCCTCTGTAACAATAGTTAAAGGTAATTTCTTATTAACCTTAAGAACTGTTGGTTCGGAAGTCATTACTTCTAGATCTTTATTTTCAAGAATTCTGATTGATAGATAATCCGAATTACTTAAACCTGTAACAGTAGCATCAACCTTATTGTTAATTGTTACTGCCTTTGTCCAATCAGCATTTGCAGTTAATGAAGAAACCGTTGCTACTTGATATGAATAGTTTTCATTTAGGTTAGTTAGATAATACTTACCATCTGAATATTTAACTGAAACATTTTTGCTAACTGACTTTTTAGCATAAACATTTACTGTTGTAATCTTACCGGACATATTGTTGCCACTAGACTTTAGTCTAACCCTTAGGATAGTTCTTACTGTCTTAGGATATACATTAATATATCCGTCACAAGTATGCCATACACCATCTTCTGTACAATATTCATACTTATCATCAAACTTTTCTACTGTACGAAGATTGTTATAATCAATAGTTACTGTTGGTGCTGATGGCTGAGTGATACTTTCTTTTCTTTCAATATCAAAGATACTGTCTCTTGAAGATAAGATTTTTTCATAAACATAATCAAATACTTCTTCAATATCCTTTGCATTAATACCGAAATAATCATTTACTTCTTTAACTATCTTTGCATCAAATTCTTCATCAGTATGAATAATATTTGAATTGTCACTATTAATATACTTATAGAATAGTTGTTCACCCAGTAGTCTAATCTGACAAAGTGACTTCATTTCATATAAAGTATATTCAGCTAATGAGTCGTCATTTAAAGAAGAATCATCAGAAACAATATCCCTAAATAGACCTGTTGAAAGGAGATTACTGTTTTTATTCTTATAACTGTTAGAAATTGTGTTGTAACCGGATTCTACTGCCATTGAAATATAGTTTGCAATAGCAAATGAATCTGCTGCCTCATACATATCACCAATGCCAAAGGCTGAATCTACTACTTGGAATGTAGCTGAAAGTGCTTCATACCAAATTGCCAACTTACCAAGTGACTTAGAAATAGCTTCATCAAGTACAATATTTGCAACTGAATTTGCAGTAGCTGAGGCGAAATTCTTAGCAAGTTCTAATCTAAAGTCATATGAGTCATTTAGTAACTGTGACTTTAGCTTTTTAGCCTCATCAGCGATTAGCTTTTTGTAGTTGGTATTAGCTGACTTATACATTAATGAATTAAGCTGAGAGTCTTTCATAAAATCTCTAAAGCGTTCTTCATCAGAATAATAACTGATTAAAGTATTTAGTAGTAATGTGGCTTGTTCGACAGATGCTTGAGCCTTTAACTGAGTATAAAGGTAACGAGAAGTAACTGCATCATTATAAGCATTAATAGGATTTTCTACTAATAATTCAACTGCCATACCACCGTATTCACTTACACCTGTGATACCCTTAAATAATGCTGAGTTTTCACTATAGCCTAGGTTATCACCAACTAGCTTTTTAAATGTAGTAACTGATATACCACCAACTGCTGATAGTCCAAGTTTCCCATAGAATGTATTAATAATTGAATCTTCATCAGTTGAGTTTTCTAAATTACCTGCTAATTCGTTTATTGTATTAGTGCTATCTAATGCATTACTGATAATAGCAGTTACCTTTTCTTTAGTTGTATTATCACCAAAGTCAAAGGAATCACAAGAACTTTTTATAACATAAAGAGCATTCTTAACTGCACTTACATACTGGTCACTTACTAATCCGTTAATGTTTTGTTCTGAATTATCATCGGTAATCATTTTAACCAATAATTCATCAATTAATTTCTTCTTATCATCCTTTGTAAGTGTTTCAAAATCAAGTGTTAAAGCAAGTTTTAGGCTATTATAAACACCCTCACCGAGAGAATTAGCCATATCACTGTTTTTAACATATAGGAAGTTGTTACCGTTTAATAGATAATCAGCTGATGACTTTCTGCTATTATCTTCTTTAGAAGTTAAGTCGTTAACTTTATCTGTAGAATTAGCAAAACTATAATAGTTAAAGTCTATCGGTGTTACTGTTACACCACCACCGATACCGTCAAGAACCTTATATGATGCTGACTTAAACTGTGCAATATCATCATAGTTAATTGCGTTATATGCTACATAATCAAAATAAATTGATTCGTCAGGTGCAAGAGTACTTATATTAGTTGCAATACTACCATCCTTTGAGTATTTATAATCAACATACTTACTTTGATTATCTGCTGATACAGTTCTAACATTCATTAGTCTTGCATCTACTGAAAAATCAGGAGAATAATTTTCATCTGATGGGTCAAGACCAAGTGCTGTTGAAGTAATATTCTTTACAATATTATTAAAGTCAAGAGAAGGACAAATTGCATCAATATTACCAACATTCTTTAGCCCGATATTAAAGTAGAAAGCATTGTTTCGGATTTCTTTACATACTTCAACATTAAACATTATGTTTGTCATACCGTAAACATCAATAGGTTCATCGGTTTTGAAAGAAGTCTTAACTGTTTCTTCAAACTCACTTAGCACACCGGAATAATCTGCTGACAAGTCATAAGAACCTACCTTATCACCACGAACAATCCATGACAGTGTCTTAGTTTCTTGACCTACAAGTTTATCAAACTTAACATTCTTACTGTTACACCATTCACCGGAAACATTATCCATTAGGTGAAGTCCATCAGGTACATTTAGGTTCACTTCATTATTTGTTAGGACAAAGTTTTTAGTTGCGTTATTTACAATATGAAGTTTTACATCAAAGAATTCTTTTAGTGTCTTTGCAGTAGCATCAAACTGTAGAATTGCAATAAACTCTTTATTCTCTTTATTTGGAATAAAGCTAATACCACTAATAGTAGAATTTCCGTTACCGTTAGGTTTGTTTTCGTTAGGTTTAGAGCCACCGGAATTAGAAACAGTATATTTTATAATTTTGTTATCATTTCTAATATACTTAATTGGAATTTCTTTTTCACCATATCTAACAGTAACTTCAACAGAATAAACATTTTGGTTAGCTGGGTCATATACATCGATACCTGCATCAACAATTTCGTTAAATGTCATTCTTGTTACTTCAAAAGTACCGGTAACAAGTTCTTCCTTTATCATAGTTAGAGTGATTTCTCTAGTTGCATTTGTAAGGACTGTTACATTCTTTCTAACAGGTAAATATCCTGACTTGTAACAACCTACTAATGTATCACCACCGGCAAGGTTGTATGAAGAATAACCGTTACTATCGGTATAAATAACCTTTTGGTTATCTTCACCTAGATTAAAGTAAACAGGTGCTTGAGGAATAATTCTGCCCTTTTCATCAACTACTTTAACTTTTACTGTACCGATTGCAGTTCTTTCTTTAACTGTTACTGTGAAAGTTGCAGTTGACTGTTCACCAAATGAGTCTGTTACAGTTAGCTTAACTTCATATGTACCTGCTAATCTATAACTTTTAATAGGTTGAATATCATCAGAATAAGTGCCGTCACCAAAATCCCAATGATATGAAACAATACTGTCGTCATCTGTTGAAGAATAACCGTCAAAATATTCTTCAACTCCCTTTTCCATTACTTCATTACCGTTGATTCTGGCAACAGGTTTTTCGTTATTTTCTTTATCTCCAACAGTTTTGTATTCTACTGTATTTGATAAAGTTGAGGAGTAGTTACCTGACTCATCATAAGTTTCTACTTTGTAAGTATATTTTGAATCAGACTTAGAACTGATAGTATCATAAAATTCATATGAATGGTTAGAAGAAACTTGTCTTGAACCTAAGTATGTTTCTCTACCCTTTTCATCAATTCTGTAAAACTTAAAGCCTGATAGGTCACTGTCTTTATTATCTGACCAATTAAGAGTTACTGTGTTTTTCTTAATTTCTGCTTTTAGGTTATTAATTGATGGTGCTAAATCATCATATGTATAAGTATAAACTTTGCTATATTCTGACTTTAGACCACTTGTATCTGTACAATATACTCTAACATAAACTTTCTTTGAGTTAGTAATACCTGATAAAGGAATATCAGCTGATACTGTTTTATAGTCGGCATTTATGTTCTTCACTGTACTAAATGTTTTGTAATTATCTTCACCCTCAATTTTATATTCAAAAGTAACTGTATCTACTAAGTAATTATCCTTTACTAAAGCACTTACTGTATGGAACTGTTTACTGATTGAAGAATTGCTATTAGGAGAGATACTAATAACTTCAGGAAAAACTGTATCTTCAGCAAGTTTTGCACTAACTGTTTGTGAAAATTCACTAACATTGCCTACTGTATCTGTAACGGCAATTTTGTAATAATATACTGTGCCACTCTTTGCAGTAGTATCGTAATAATTAATCTGCTTTAATCCACTTGAAAGTAGGATAAATCCACTATCCTTTTCAGTTGAACGATATACCGAATAAGTTGACAAGTCTTCTTCTGAACCTTGTAACCAGGTTAGATAAATTGCATTATCTGTACTTGTAGCTACTAAATTTGTAGGTGAAGATGGTGCAGTTTTGTCAATCATATATTCAACAAATGGTGCATTGCTTGAAGTATCACTAACATTACCGGCAAAGTCAGTTGCAACTGCTCTTACATAAATACTGCCGTCATTAAACTCATCAACATTTACATTAAATGAATATGTTGCAGTTTTTGATGCTATTGTAAATTCTTTATTTGATAGAGATTTCCAAGTTTTTAAGTCAGTTGAAATTTGAATTTCTATTGACTTAATACCGTAGTCGTCCCCGGCTGTTGCACTAAAGTTAATTACTGAGTTTCTTCTACCGGCTGATGGTGATAATGAAGTAACTACAGGTGCAGTTGTATCATCAGTAGTTGTAACTTCTAATGTATCGGAATATCCACCAATATTACCGATTTTATCAACACCTGCTACACGATAAATATGAGTTGTATTTGGTGTTAAGTTTTCAATAACACAACCGTTATCGGTAATGTTATCTTTCACTACCTTAAAGTTACCGTTTTCCAACTTTTCTTCTAAGACATAACTTGCTAAATCTTCAGCCTTTGGTTGATCCCATTTTAAAGTAACTTTTGTTGAAAGAACTTTACTAATAGCAAAATCTGTTACCTTATCAGGTCCTTGATTATCAATCTTGTACTTAACAATCTTAGGTTCACTTTCGTTACCCTGTAGGTCATATACAACTGCCTTAACAGAAATTTCTGTATCAGTTAATTCTTTAGTATTGAAAGCAAATGTAAATGGAGAATTCTTCACTGTATCAATTAAAGTCCAATTTTCTTCATCTGTACTATAGTATAGCTTTGCACTACCTAACATTAGATTGTCTGTTGCTTCAACTGTAATCTTCTGTACATTACCGATATAGCTATAACTTGATGGGGTTATTGAAGTAATTACAGGTGGTTCCTCATCAATACCACGCATTGCAATAGTTTCAGCAGACTTTTCACTTACAATGCCAAAGCTGTTTTCTGTAATTACATAGTAAGTATATAGTCTGTTTTTCTTTACATTTGTATCAGTATAAGAAAGAATATCTCTACCCTTAATTGTAGTTAATAGAGAGAAATCTGTATCAACTTCGGATTTTCTATAAATTTTGTAAATCTTACTATCTACTTCACTGGACTTTGACCATGAAACCTTAATATCGTTGTAGTCACCTAATGCAACAACATTCTGGATTTTTTCAGGTACACTCTTATCTACACGAATTGTACCTTCCTTTTCTACTGTTACATTGTCAATATCTGTATAAGTAAATAGAACTTTATATTCACCGTTTGGAATATCTTCAACATTTAAATCAAAGTTAAAGTAAATTTTGTCGCTGATAACTGCATTTGACTTACCGACAAATATTCTATTATTATCCTTGTTAAAGTAATATAGTTTACCTAAAACTGCATTACCATCTAAATCAATACCGTTATTTTCATTCTTTGCACTTACAGTAATTGAACCGTCTTGTACAGAAACAGTATTTTGACTATGAGGAGTAGTAATATCAAGAACATCCATTGAATGTGGAGTTACTGATAATTTAGTACCTCTTGTTTTATCTCCTGCATCATTCACACCATAAACTGTATATTCATAAGTTTTGTTAGGTGTTAAATCATAATCAATAAACTGATTATTCTTTGGTGTTGCAATCTGTTCACCATCTCTAGTAATAATATAACTTGTAACAGTATCGTTTTGATGCTTAGACCATGTAAGTTTTACTGTTTTGCTGTATAAATTAGAAGCAGTTAGATTTCTAACACCACACTTCATAGTATCTGTTGAGAATACTGCATTATTCTTGTACTTATCAAACTTATCTACAAAATTATCCTTAGTTTCTACAGGAACAAAAATTGTTTCCAGAGAATTCATTGAATAGAATAAATCTTCAAAAGGACAATTTGGAACATTAGTACCTGTAAACATAAACTCCTTAACAGAAGTCATTTCATTAAATGGACTATAGTAATAATAATTGTTTGAACCGATATTTTTGATATTTGTACCCAGTACAACGCTTTCAACATTTTTACAATTTCTAAATGCCTCGTCATAAATATCTGTTACTAAATCAGGAATTCTGATTTCACCCTTAATAGCAGAACAATTTGAAAAAGCATATCTTGAAATTGCAGTTAGTTTTTCTGATAGAGTTAATGATGTAATACTACTACAGTTTTGGAATGCACCTTCACCCATTGAAGTTACACTATCAGGAATAATAAGTTCACCTGTAAGGCTTGTACAATTTTGGAACGCATATGTACCGATAGTTTCTACTGAACCTAAGTCAAGTGAAGTTAAAGCCTTAGCATTTCTAAATGCATAAGAACCGATAGATGTGCCATTCTTGTTACCCTCAATCTTTAGAGTAACAATACTACTGTCACCGTCAAAAGCACTACTACCGATAGAAATTACTGAACTTGGTACTCTTAGGTCACCACTTATACTTGTACAGTTTGCAAAAGCTGATGAACCGATAGTAGTAAGGTTATTATTTAAGTTTACACTTTCAAGAGAAGTACAACCATAAAATGCTCTGCTACCGATATTCTCAAGATTTTTATTTACTTCATATGATGTTAGATTAATACAATTTTCAAAAGCATAAGAAGAAATTGACTTTAGATTTTCATTGAAAATCACTTTTTCAATGGTACTGTTATTTTGGAATGCTGAAATTTCAATAGTTTCAACATTTTCAGGAATTGTTACTACTGTATCATTACCTTGATATAGTAATAACTCATTCTTGTCATTAACAATAAAGTCATCTTTGCAACCTAAAACCTTGTATCTTGCATTGTTAATATATGCTGAATATGTATAACCAAATGACTTGTATGCCTTTAGAGTTACATATACAGTTTGTAGTCTATTCATTGAATAGAAAATATCGTTAAATGATGCTGATGGTAATGTATCACCTTTAAATGTAAATTCCTTTACAGAATTCATGCCGTTGAACGGGTTGTAGTAGTAATAATTACTGCTACCGATAGTTTGAACATTCTTACCTAAAGTAACTGTTTCAACACTTGAACAATTATTAAATGCATGATTATCAATAATAGTTACTGAATCAGGAACTTCGATGCTTTCTAAACTTTTACAACCATCAAAAGTATATGCACTAATTCTAGTTAGAGAATCAGGAATTTCAACATTAGCAATACTTGAACAGTTTTGGAATGCACCTGTTGTAACTGTTATAACACTGGTTGGGATAACTAATGTATCAATAATATTGCTACAATTTCTAAATGCATATTCACCAATTGTTTTTAGAGTATCATTAAACTGTACTTTTGTATTGATACCTTTACAGTTATCAAATGCATACTTACCGATTGAAGTAACATTACCCAGTGAAATTGACTTTATAGAAGTATCATTTTGGAATGAACAGTCACCAATTTTAATTTCTTCATTGTTACTTGCAATTTCAACAGAAGTTAATGAAGTACAATTAGCGAAAGAATAATTACCTACACTTCTTGTGTTTTCAGAAATTTTTAATACACCTGAAAGTTTTGTACAACCATAGAAAGCACTATTACCAATAGAACTAATTAAGTTATTGAAAATAACTGTTTCTAGATTTGTACAACTATAAAAAGCTGATTGGTTAATTTTCTTAATATTCTTAGAGAAAGTTACCTTTTTGATATTTGTGTTATTCTTAAATGCTGAGTCACCGATTTCTGTTACATCATCAGGAATTACAACATCTGTGTCAGTACCTGAATATTGAAGTAGTACACCATCCTTAATAACAAAGTCACTGTCTGAAATCATAACAATTCTAGCATTATTGATATATGGTGAAAATCTGGTTACATAATCACTATAACCATCAACCGGAACATAGACAGTTTCTAGGTTATTCATATATTCAAAAGTATCTGCACATGGAGTTGTAGGTACTTTTTCAGTATTAAATGTAATCTTCTTTACACTAGTCATATTATAAAATG